>ENA-ORXT01000221-ORXT01000221.1-marine-metagenome-genome-assembly--contig:-NODE-221-length-95123-cov-184.000347_pt1 | contig 95123 bp, 61 predicted proteins | sample MGYA00237868_ERZ511482 | MGnify/ENA metagenome assembly ERZ511482 | reverse complement strand
TGGATCTTCTCCTGCACCGTCTTGACAGCCATTGTTATTCTCATCAATAAACACTGATCCTGCTACATCTTCACAGATTGGGACAACTCCTGCATTTAAGTGTAGGTCGTCATCATCCCCTGATGGATTTATACACATCGATTTTCCAGTTGTCATTTCTACATCATTCGCATCGGCTGGATCTGTACAAGTAGTTGGAGTATCTCCACTAAATGATTCGAACCCTGTTGGTAAATCAAATTGCACAGAATAAGTGATAAAAGGGCTTAAGCAAACGGTACCTGACCCTGTCATTGCGTTAGGACCAAATTCGTATGAACCATCAGCTCCTGTTGAAGTTGTTGCTACTGATGGCATAATCATCATACCTTCTGAATCGCATTCAAAAAGATTAACAATAACTCCTTCTAAGACTATCTCATCTGCCCCGTCTTGGCAACCATCATTGTTAGTATCAACGAAGACCACTCCTGCTACATCTTCACAGACTTGAATTGGTACCACTCCTGCATTGATATGTAAATCATCATCATCTCCTGATGGATCTACACACTCCGCTATTCCTGAAGTCATGTCTACATCATTTGCATCGGCTGGATCTGTACAAGCACTTGGTGCTTCTCCACTAAATGATTGGTACTCAGCTGGTAATATAAACTGAACTGTATATGTCGTATTTGGACTTAGACATTCATTCGCTAATCCTGGTTCTGTTGGTCCAAATGCATACGAACCATCTGTTCCTGTCGTCGCTGTCGCTATTGGCGTATTGATCGGCATTCCTGATGCATCACACTCCAACAGATTCACTGTTACGCCGGCTACTGGAGTTTCTGTCGCACCTGACTGACATCCGTCATTATTCGCATCAATAAAGACAACTCCCGCTACATCTTCACATACTGGATTTGGATTCGGTACTACACCTGCATTTATATGTAAATCATCATCATCTCCTGATGGATCTACACACATCGCTATTCCTGAGGTCATATCGACATCATCCGCATCGGCTGGATCTGCGCATGCGCTTGGTGCATCTCCACTGAATGATACGAACCCTCCTGGTAATACAAATTGGACTGTATAGGTCGTATTTGGACTTAAACATTCATTTGCTAAGCCTATTTCATCTGGTCCAAATGCATATGAACCATCGGTTCCTGTCATCGCTGTTCCTATTGGCGCATTGATTGGCATGCCTGATGCATCACACTCCCATAGGTTAACTGTCACTCCTTCTACCGGTATCTCTCCTGCTCCATCCTGACAGCCATCATTATTTAAATCCACAAAAACAACTCCTGCTATATCTTCACAAACTGGATTTGGATTCGGTACTACACCTGCATTTATATGTAAATCATCATCATCTCCTGATGGATCTACACACATCGCTATTCCTGAGGTCATATCGACATCATCCGCATCGGCTGGATCTGCGCATGCGCTTGGTGCATCTCCACTGAATGATACGAACCCTCCTGGTAATACAAATTGGACTGTATAGGTCGTATTTGGACTTAAACATTCATTTGCTAAGCCTATTTCATCTGGTCCAAATGCATATGAACCATCGGCTCCTGTCATCGCTATTCCTATTGGCGTATTGATTGGCATTCCTGATGCATCACACTCCCATAGGTTAACTGTCACTCCTTCTACTGGCATCTCTCCTGCTCCATCCTGACAGCCATCATTATTTAAATCCAAAAAGACAACTCCTGCTATATCTTCACACAAAATTTGTTCTACAGGCACCTCAGCTGGATCCTGATCATCTGAACCATTCGTATCAACTATATTATTATCATTGGTCGTCTCGTCTGGGAACATGTCGTCACCTGGTACACTATCCACGTCCGTTGCATCTGGACCACCTGATGTTGTTGATCCTCCTGTTATTTCAGCATCATTAACTAAAAGTGTATTTGTAAAATCTGCATCAATTATAGCAGAAACTGTAAAAGTATTACTTGTCATAGGTAGAATACTGGATATCGTAAAAGTTCCAGGTCCACTTTGGATTACGCCTGAGGATGATTCTAAAGTAGCAACTGATAAGCCATCTGGATTATAGTCTGCAACATCTACATCAAATGCTGTTACATTTCCTTGATTGATTACTTGTATTGAGAATGTAACTTCATCACCTGGATTAAATGGCCCAGTACTTGTTAGCATTTTAACTAAGGCTAAATCATATATCACAACAGGTACTTCTTCTACATCTAAATCATCTATATCATTCGGATTATCCATTGTCCCTGGTGCACTTGGATCTTCATCATCTACATCATCATTCGTAAGAACTTGTGACATATCATCTGTCATCCCTTGAACAACAGCTAAATCATCATCTTGATCTTCTAATCCGGCAGCATTCATAGCTGCTGTTATTTCGGCATTATTGAAAATACTACTTCCTGTGAAAGAAGGGTTAATCATTATTGTAATAGGAATTGTTGTAGACATTCCACCAGCCAATGAAGCAATCGTAACTGTGGCAGTATTTCCAGCACCTGCAATAAACGCTCCCCCAGCTACCAGAGTAGTTCCAGTAGGTAGAAAGTCTGTAACTTCTATAGCTGTTGCATCAATGTTACCTTGGTTATATACAGTTATGTTGTATGTAACCATTGAGCCTGGAGCGTAAGGTCCAGCACTTGACTCAATTTTATCCAACGCTAAATCGAATACCGCTGGTACAAAACCAAAATCTACTGTCATGTCTCCATTCGCATCCATCGCAACATCTTGCATGCCGCCTTGTCCTGGTTCTGCTACTGGCTCCATACCTGGTTCTAATTCGATTACTGGCGATTGTACTGCTCCGCCTGGTGCTGCTTGCGTTCCATTATCATCGCCGTCTTCTTGATTATCCATCGTATCCGTAGGCGTACTACTCGTCGGGAAAGCTGCATCTGGCACTGGTATCTCTACAATATACATCCCTGCCATCAGGCCATCAAATAAATAGTCTCCATCAGAATTTGTTGTTGTGCTCTCGATGAACATGCCTGTTGCATCCAATAAATTTACTTGTACTCCTGCTATTCCATCTTCACCTGCATCTTGTGTTCCACTATCATCTGTATCTTCAAATACTGTTGAGCCTATACTTACAGTTTGTCCGACTACGATAGATTCTGGATCAGAATCATCCTCATCTGTCGCTGCATCTGTATCGCCTGGCTCTCCTGAACCGTCTCCATCTACGACATTATCTGATGCTGTATTTGGCTCTCCTCCTGCATCATTAGCTGGAAGCGCATCTGGTGTAGAATCCACATCATCCGCTCCTGCTGCATTATCACTCATGCTGATCTCTGCTACATTCACTAATTCTGTACCCGCAAAATCCGCATCTATTGTTAATATGATATCTTCTGTGACTGATGATCCTGCTGCTAAGGCGCCTCCTGTAAATGTAACAGGGCCTCCTGCTGGGCCTACCCAGTCTGTCTCTGCTGTACTCAACATCATTCCTGATGGTATGTAGTCAGTTACTTCAAAGCTTGTCGCATCTAAGGCTCCTTGATTCGTGATTGTGATCGTATATGTTACATCACCACCTGGCATATATGGTCCTGCACTTGACTCTTCTTTAACTAATGCTAAATCAAATACTGGTACAAAGCCAAAATCAATTGTCATGTCTCCATTAGCATCCATCGCATCATCTTGTGATCCTCCTTGACCTGTCTCATCTGCATTCAAAGGTTCTGTTCCTGGAGCTAAGGTGATTATCGGTGACTGTGTTGCATCTCCTGATGCTACTTGTGTTCCATTATCGTCACCATCTTCTCCATTATCTGCTGTGTCTGTTGGGGTACTACTCGTTGGAAAATCTGCATCTGGTGTCGGCACTTCTACGATGAACATTCCTGCCATCAATCCGTCAAATAAGTAATCTCCATTTGCATCTGTTGTTGTACTTTCTATAAACATCCCTGCTGCATCCAATAGATTTACTTGAACACCTGCTATACCCATCTCGCCTGCATCTTGCATCCCATTATCATTCGGATCTTCGAACACCGTTGACCCTATGCTTAATGTCTGACCTACTGCTACTAATTCAGGATCAGAATCATCCTCATCTGTCGCTGGGTCTATGCCGCCTGGCATTCCTGAACCGTCTCCATCTATGACATTATCTGATGTTGTACCTGGCTCTCCTCCTGCATCATTAGCTGGAAGCGCATCTGGTGTAGAATCCACATCATCCGCTCCTGCTGCATTATCACTCATGCTGATCTCTGCTACATTCACTAATTCTGTACCCGCAAAATCCGCATCTATTGTTAATATAATATTAACAGTGGTATTAGCTCCTGCCGCTAAAGCTCCTCCTGTGAATGTTACAGGTCCTTCTGCTGGACCATTCCATCCTGCTGCTGCAGGGCTCAAAGTCATACCTGAAGGGATATAATCTGTTATTTCGAAGCTTGTTGCATCTAATGCGCCTTGATTTGTTATTGTAATTGTATATGTTACATCTTGACCTGGCATGTATGGTCCTGCACTTGACTCTTCTTTGATTAAGGCTAAATCAAATACTGGCACAAATCCAAAGTCAATTGTCATGTCTCCATTTGCATCTACTGGGTCTTGAGCTCCACCACTAATCGCATTTTCATCAGCATCTAAAGGCTCATCGCCAGGAGACAAAGATATAATTGGTGATTGAACGATTGTTCCTGCACCTGCAGGCTGATCTCCATTATCATTTCCATCAACTTCATTGTCAGCAGTATCTGTGAAAGTACTACTTGTAGGAAAATCTGCATCTGGTACTGGTATCTCCACAATGTAATCACCCACAGCTAAGCCTCCAAAAAAGTAGTCCCCGTTTGCATCTGTTGTAGTACTCGTAATAAACATTCCTGCTGCATCTGTCAAGTTAACTTGAACTCCTGGTATCCCTGCTTCACCTACATCTTGTGTGCCACTGTCATTTGTATCTTCAAATACTGTAGATCCTATGCTTAATGGCTGAACTTCTACAGATTCTATATCAAAATCATCTATATCATTAGGATTATCTGGATCATCATTGATATCGTTATCAGTAGCCATCTGAGATGTATCATCATTGGTACCTTGAACAACTGCAATATCATCATCTGCATCGATTAATGTAACCATCTGATCACCAATAGTATAGGTGTCATCTATGGCTGTAATCTCTGCATTATTATTTAAGGTGGTTCCTGTAAATGTAGGATCGATCATTATCGTTATTGGAATAGTTGTCATTGCTCCGGCAGCTAACGTAGGTATGGTAGCAGTAGCAGCATTCATACCTATGTCTGTAAACATACCTCCACTAACAAGACTTGTTCCAGTAGGTAAATAATCAGTCACTGTTAAGTTAGTCGCGTCCACTGTTCCTTGATTATATACAGTTACATCAAACGTAACAGTGCTTCCTGGAGCGTATGGACCAGTACTTGTTTCTACTTTATCTAATGCGACATCAAGTTCTTCACAAATAGATGCTAATATAAAGTGCTGCGAAGGATCATCAGGTGCCACACCCATTGCTTGAGACTTAAACACTAACTGTCTGATTGGAATATCTACTATAAACCAAGCCGAACCAGCTTCATTATCACATAATTCTTCTTGATATACGGTTTGTTTTACTCCAGGCATTGATGAGTATTGTCCTACTAATGTCCCAGTGGCTGGATCCCAAATTGGAATTGCCTCATCTCTCGCAGGATCTCCAACTGGAGGATCACAGTCAGCTCCTCCACCAATATCTGTATCGGCAGGGTCTCCATCGAAAGAATTCTGATACCAACCAGAGATAACAGATATATCCACGGCATTACCATCTGCATCTTGGGCACATACCATAACTTGGTCTTGCTCTACATCTGTAATAACAAAACCAAAACCACCAGCAGGGGTTGGACTATCAAAATTTATTGTTGTGAATACTGTTTGGGCAAGAGTAATAGGTTGACCAGCACCATCCATACCATCTCCAGCTCCAAATCCTGCAACTTCTACCTCTATATTGTCTGCGGAAGCTATTCCAGTTCCAAACAGGTCTTCAAAACCTGGAGCCTCGGAAATTCCAAAAGTATTATCTCCATTTACACCGTCGTCTAATGTTCCTGGAATGTTGGTATCCCCATCATCTAAGAATCCAGTTATAGTAAAATTAAAATCAGGCATTCCTGCACAATCTTCTGTAAACGAACCAGTACCAGTGTAAGGGGTCGGCAGTGGACCATTTGATGTAGCAGTAATAGTAGCATACTCCGCATTAGGTGCTTGAGCATATGATTGTTGTGAAAAAAGAAAGAATGATGCGAATAGCATCAGACTGATAGAGCTGCGGATAGCTCTTTTTAATAACGTTGATTTTAAATCATATGAATTCGCATCGTTAACGCATAATTCAACAAATAACGCTTTTTGTTGGTTACTTTTCATTCTCAGGTATTTTAAAAATTCGGTCATGGGGGGTTGAATCCCATTAAGGCGTAAAGCTACCAATATTTTCTCTCCTTTAAGGTATAAATTGTGTGAATTTTAATATTAGTTAACTGCCTGATTGTGTGGCACTTATATAGTAATTTTTGGAAGAATAAGTGTTTTCATATGTCATATATCTGGATTATTACATATTAAAACTACCTAAATATGTAGTTAGACGGTTCTGCAATAGTTGCAGAATTTTGATCATATGTAATTTTTAATACATTCATAAAATACCTCATACATAATAGCAGTAAGGTAGGCAGAACACATAGGTCGATCTTGGAGAAGATTATAAGTGTGATGTAATGGACCATTAAACTAATAAGTTAATCCGTTGTGTATGTCAGTACAATAATGTCCATCAATATCATTAATGAAATATTCTGACCCAAGATGTATTAACATATTAGAAAAGATCTTTCAGTGCTTTACAATCATATATTTAAATCCGAAATACTTTTTATATCGAGGTTTTACTATGTTCTTTTTTTGAGAACTAAAGCGACAATAATATCAAAGTAGCTGAAATATGAATAATTGTTATCCAGTTGTCTATTTCCTAAAATAGAAAATAAAATAGACAAATACGTGCAGAATATTACAGCCGCGAATAACTTAGCTGGAATAGTGAAGCAAGAATGATGATTATTCTGGAAGATCAGTATCAATTCGCCTCAAGGGGTGTCGAGAAGGATAGAAACTCGTCAAATAACCGAGTTAAATTAGAGATAAAAAAGACTGATGCCACTGACATCGGTCTTTTTTATACTATCTACTATGGGTTACTATTTAATGGAAGTAATTTAAATACTTTTAGAATAATACCTATAAAATATTACTTATGATTCTGCCATGAAAGGATACTTATAATCTCTTGGTGGCATAAAATTCTCCTTAGTCGTTCTGGGACTGACCCATCTTAGCAAATTCAAGATCGACCCTGCTTTATCATTAGTCCCTGATCCTCTAGCGCCACCAAATGGCTGCTGACCTACGACTGCACCAGTTGGTTTATCATTGATATAAAAATTACCTGCTGCGTGTTTTAATTTTTCATTGGCTAATTCGACAGCTGAACGATCATTAGAGAAAATCGCTCCAGTCAGCGCATATGGCGAAGTCTTATCTACAATATCCAGAATGTCTGAATACTCAGAATCTTTATAAACATAGACTGTCATGACAGGACCAAAAATCTCTTCACACATTGTCAAATAATAAGGATCCTTCGCCTCAATAACTGTGGGCTCTATAAAGTACCCTTCAGACTTATCTGATTCTCCACCAAATAAAACGGTCGCATCTTTAGATTTCTTTGCTTTCTTGATATAGCCGGTGATCTTGTCGAATGATTTCTCATCAATGACAGCATTGATAAAATTAGAGAAATCTTCTGGGCTTCCCATTTTAATTTCATTGAGCTGTTTCTTAACAGATGCTTTAACTTCAGTCCACATAGATTTTGGAATGTATGCTCTGGAGGCAGCGGAGCATTTCTGCCCTTGGAATTCGAATGCGCCTCTGACTAATGCCACTGCTACTTCTTGTGGATGTGCTGACTGATGAGCCACGATAAAATCCTTTCCTCCTGTCTCTCCTACGATCCTTGGATATGATCTGTACTTGTCAATATTATTGGCAATATTCTTCCAGAGAGTCTTAAATACAGAGGTGCTACCTGTAAAGTGTAGCCCTGCAAATTCTGGATGATTGAATATGACATCCCCTGCTTCTGGGCCATCTGCAAATACTAGATTAATCACCCCTGGAGGTAGTCCTGCTTCTTCAAATAAGTCCATGATAATCGAAGCTGAGTATATCTGAGAATCTGCCGGCTTCCATACAATTGTATTTCCCAGCATAGCTGGTGCAGCACATAGATTAGCAGCGATGGAAGTAAAGTTAAATGGTGTCAATGCAAAAATAAATCCTTCTAATGGTCTGTATTCTAGCTGATTCCAGATACCATCAGCACTATCTGGCTGGATGCTGTATAGCTCCGTCATGTACTGTACGTTATATCTGAAAAAATCAGCCATCTCTGCTACCGCATCGATCTCAGACTGATAGGCATTCTTAGACTGGCACAGCATAGTACCAGCATTCATCCTGGCTCTATATCTCGTACTCAGTAGATCTGCTGCTCTAAGAAATATCGCTGCTCTATCCTGCCAAGCCATAGCTTCCCATGCAGGCTTAGCATCGAGGGCTGCCTGAATGGCAAGCTTGACATGCTTTTTATTGCCTTGTGAGTATTCTCCGATATGATGATTTATATTATGAGGAGGTGCAATTTTTATTTTTTTTGAAGTACTGATTTTTTCACCACCAATGGTCATTGGTATTTTGATATAACTTTTCTTAAGCACATCATATTCTTTCTTTAATACTTCTCTTTCTGGAGTACCAGGTGCATATGATAATACTGGCTCGTTACTTGGATAAGGCACGACAGTCATTGCGTTTTTAGACATGATGATATTTAGTTTGGTTCGGAATAATTGATTTCAATATTAGCTGGCAAGAAAGGCTTATAATCACCCTTACCTTTTATAATTTCTCGGACTATGGTAGAGCTGAAATGTGAGTACTCTGGTCTGCTGATTAAGAAGACTGTTTCGAGATCTTTACCTATGATATTATTTAGCTGAGATATGGTCTTTTCATAGTCGAAATCTGAGGCATTTCGCAAGCCTCTGAGTAGATAATTTGCATTGATTTCCCTACAGTAATTAACTGTAAGCCCTTCGAACTGACCGACTTCTATTTTGGGGTTATCTTTAAAGGTATCTTCAAGCCATTCTAATCTTTGCTCCAGAGAGAAGAGACTATTTTTGACTGAATTCTCGCCTATTGCAACATATATCTTATCAAATAAAGGGTGGGCCCTTTCTATGAGGTCCACATGCCCCTTTGTGATTGGGTCAAAGGACCCAGGAAATACGGCAATCTTCATGGTCAGATATTTTCTTATTTGCCCCAATATATAGACAATTACATCAAGCCCTAAAGGATTACTATTCTATTTCTATTATCAGCTTAAAAGAATCTAAAAAGTGATCCATTTTATCATTGAGCGAATGCTCTTTAGAAGTGAATACCTGAATGAAGTAAAATCTATTTTCGAAGACTACCATTTTTGATTTCATTATGTTCTCTCCTTCATTAAATTCTGCTCTGCTCAGATGGGTCGGATACTCAAGATCAGACTGCTCTACCTGATATAATAATCGACCATTCATCCCCGATATCGACTCATCCAAAGACTCTGTAAAAATACTGGAAACCATCACCGTACTATCATGATGTAAAGTACCTTCTGGATACTGAATATAGTTAATCAGGTATAAGTAATTAGGGTCTTCTACAGGTGGCTCACAATAGAAGGTGAAGACTTCCATATCTCCAATATCTGTTTCTATATTAGAGAATTTTTCAGTGAAGACACCTGGCTCTATGATCTGAAACTGAGCCGTCTCACTTATGAAAATACTGTCAGTCTGAATCGTAAATATTGAGCTACTTAGCAGAACTAAAATAAATGTAAGCATGTCCTCTAAACGAAATCAATCAAAAATTCGTTTTTGACTTACAGTTATGAATCTCTTAAAAATAATTATACTCATTCTGATCAGCTGTATCTTCTTGAATTGTAAGGAGGATAAGGTATATGCTCATGACCCCATGGATGAATCTCTGACAGAGAAAGAGGCATATTTCAATGATTATGAAGCTTCAGAAATGAAATTTGGATACATCAATACCAAAGGTGAGCTCGTCATTATGGATAAATATGATGGTGTCAGAGAATTCTCAGAAGGGCTGGCAGCTGTGAATTATCAGGGACAATGGGGGTATATAGATGTGAATGGCAGAACAGTCATTGACTTCACATATAGATCAGCATTTGCATTCCACGACGGTATCGCAAGAGTCCAAGACTTTGATCAGAAATATTGGTATGTAGATAGGACTGGCAAAGTCCTGAATCAGCAAGGGTTGACGCTCGCCTATGACAGTTCAGATGGCCTCGCAAGAATCAAATTAGACAAGGGTTATAACTTTATCAGTATGTCAGGTGACACGCTACTTGATGAATCATACCAAGGTGCAAGAGACTTCGAGTATGGGCTTGCTGTCATTAAAAATTTTGGATATTATGGTGTGATCAGTACAACAGGAGATTTCGTTATTCCAGCTTCATATAATAAAATTAATGTAGATCCAACAACGATTCGGGTCAAACAAAACAATCAATATATCTTATTTAACCATCTGGGTGAGAGAATAAATAAAATCGCTTATGCTTCCTGTAGTCCTTATCAGTCAGGAAGAGCCGTAGTGTCACTCAATGGTATCTTGTCTATGATATCTGACGAAGGAAAAATCCTTTATGCTTTAGATCCTGTAATTAAAAGAGCAGAACCAGCTAACTCTAAACTTTGGCGTGTGTTTACTGACCAAGGCACTGCAATCATGAATGAGCAAGGAATAATCATCAGCGACTACTATGAAGAGATATTCAATTACTCTGGTGATCGAGCTGGCTATTTATCAAATGAAAAGTGGGGCTTCCTTGACCTGAAAGGCCAAGAAATCATACCTGCTGCATACGATCTAATCTGGGACTTTAAAGATGGTAGGGCAAGAGTTGTGACTCAGGGGGGCATTGGTTTTATAGATCCTTTTGGCTCCTTGGTTATTCCACCTGTATTCTTTGAAGTGAAAGACTTCGATGAGGGAAGAGCTCGAGTACAGATCTATAGAGGATAACATTGATATACAGAAGAGAAATTGATTTGAGACTCTTTAAACCAGCAAACCTATTTTTTTCGGGTATTATACTCGATCTATTTTCCCAAAGCAAAATAGCGTCGAATAGATCAATTCACATTAAATACTTAAATCTCAATTCTTGTTTTTCTCTTCAGTGATAAACTTATCGCACCATACTATGCAGTTAGGCTGGGCATGTAGAACATGAAATAATATTCAGCAGAATGAGAAGTAAAGTAAAATTTTATATTTTAAAAACTCATAACTCAGGCATATGATAGATCCAAAGATATAGTCTAATATTTAACAATAGGTGCTATTAGGTTCAACCCAGGAACAGCGGTACAGCAGAGGTATTGAAGATAAATTTACTTATAACTTTCGTCTTGTCATCCGCTCATAATCTAAGAAATACACACATCTCAGTGATAAGCTATTATTCTGTGGAAACTGCTTCAAGTGATTTATTCCAGAAAAATAGTCCAATGATTGAAAGTCATCGCTTGCATCTTGATGAACACCGACAATATTATTTTTCCAGACAAAAAATAAATCACTACCTGGTGCAAATCTCCAACGAAGTACTGCGTCTACCGTAAAAGAATTGAAGGTTAAATCTTTATCAGCATTAAAATCTGTAGGTAAAAATCCTCCTTCTTGATTTAATTCATAAAAGTCTTGATTGACTACTTTTGCCCAGTAGTGTCTGACCCGTACATTGAGGTTAATTTTTTGATTTGGCGTATAATTAATACCCATGATATTAGATATTGTTGTGGTATTTCTCTGCGCATAAAATATCTCTTCGTGATCTCCAAAGTCTGTCCATCCATAGCTATTATTTTCTTTGTCAAGCTCTACGCCAGCACTCACTGTGAGCTTATCAGAGATCCTATACCGTGGACTTATATCTACATTGAACCCATTTCTTCCATTCTCATCTAAGCGGTAGCCAAATGCACTCATACTCAGTCTTAATTTCTTTCTATTATCCGTGCCCACCCAGAAACCAAGATTCATATAGTCAGGATTCTTATGGAATCTACCAGCTGTCCTTGGTTCAAAATGATTATAAGCATCTGGTCTATAATTAGCCCACATATTGACATTCCAGAGGTTAGCTAACTGTCCCCAGAATCCAAGATTGACATGATTATTACTAAATCGGTTAGGTGCATAGAGTCGCTCATGCGATATATTAATCCACGACTGAAATTGATTAAACTTCCACAAACCATCAAAATTTCGGTATTGAGCCCATAGTCTAAGTGATCTTTCATTTGCATTATTGAGAAAGCCCAGGTCATTTGGATTATAGTCATCACTCTTCTCATCATATGAGATACCATAGACCACAGATCCATCTAATCTTTGTAGATCCATGGAGAAGGCATGACCCGTATTATTATCCACTTCATGGAATGACTGCACGCTAAGGACACCCTTAGCAGAGACGCCCCATTTTTGATTTTTATCTTTCAGATTGACCGTAGCCGCCGTGACATTCGCATCATAGAAGCCGTCACCTTGCCTCCAGACATTAGTATTAGTTAACGATATAGAAGAGTTGTTTTTTAGATTTTGGTCTAAGATGCTCACATTATAATTAGTCAGAGGAGAAGTCTTAATAGTCCGAGTCTCACCAGTGGTCTTATTCTCGATGGTGGCAAAAGTAGAAGCAGCTACTGCATTAAAAAATCCAACACCTAAGCCATTGGCACTTCTCCCAGTGATCTTAGTGGCATTATACAGCTGAGCTGTCAGCGGATTCTCTATCACAGATTCATCATCAGATAGACCCTGGTATGCAGATCCGTACTTTAATGGTGTGCCACCGATCCTTCTCGAATAGAATATCCCAGCCTTTTCAAAGAACTCAGCTCCTTCAGTAAAGAATGGTCGGTTCTCATCAAATCTGACTTCGAACGGAGAGAGATTCAGCACCTGATCATCTGACTGTACTTGTCCAAAATCAGGCACCAGCGTCATGTCCAACGTAAATGCCTCATTCATACCCCACTTGACATCCATACCGCCATTATAAGAAAATCCTGTGCTGGTCTGAGGCACTCGATTTGCATCTTTAGAGTGAAGAGCATAGGTCGATGCATATGGGCTGAAAGAAAGCCTCAAAGGAGGTTTGATTTCTTTCAGGTTAACTAAAGAACCCATCTGCGTCAGAAAGGGATTATTTCTATCTAAATCTAAAAACTTCCAAGTCGACTGTTCTCCTGTAACAGACCGCCTCCTCATAAAATTTACATTCCATTCTTGCACATTTTTCTTAGTGAACCTGATAGCAGAGTAAGGAATCTCTATCTCTGCATACCAGCCCTGATCCGTCAAATGTACTGCGCTATTCCATACTGCATCCCAGTTATTATCCTCACCCTCACTTGTGACCTTAGCGTCTAGCTGCACACCTGTCGATGCGACGATAAATTCCAATGCGTCATTGCCGCTCTGGTAGGTATCCAAGATCACTAAGAAAAAATCAGTGTTGCCCAGATCGTCTCGCTCGGTCAGCTGAGTCATGATGCTATCTCTGGATACATCTTCCATGTAAGCTCCAAAGTAGATGGAATGATCATTATAAACGACCTTAACCTCAGTGTCGTACTTAGCAGGCTCTCCACTGACAGGACGGAAGCTGATGAAATCACTTACAGACTCACTTTCTGCCCAAGCTGGATCGTCGAGAATACCATCTATAGTTATAGCCTCTGAGATCTTAGTGGGATTATGCACATGCTGGCTGTACACAGAGTTTAAGATTATTATAAAACATAATAAAATGATATAATGCGTCTTTGTCATGCCGTTATTCGTGAAGTTTTGATATAGTTATGATAGCTGTTAAAAGGACGTTAAAAAGTTCTCTAAGTTGCATAAGGATTATGAACTGCTTTAAATCAAAGACAAAGCGCTGGTTATAATCGACTAACATGCTAAGATGTTTTCCCAGATGCATAGTTCCAATTTTTCAATTCTGAAAGAATTTAGAGATTCGCATTTGATCATGAACTAATCAACATTACAATTGTATATTTGCAAACTCAGTACAAAACCTTGAAATATGAACTATGACTTAATCGTCATCGGGAGCGGTCCCGGTGGATATGTAGCCGCGATAAGAGCTTCACAATTAGGCTTAAATACAGCCATTGTAGAAAAAGAATCTTTAGGAGGCATCTGCCTTAACTGGGGATGCATTCCTACCAAAGCACTTCTGAAAAGTGCTCAGGTATTCGACTATATGAATCATGCAGAGGATTATGGCATCACTGTCAAATCTGCCAAAGCTGATTTTAATGCTGTCATCGATAGAAGTCGAGGTGTCGCTGATGGTATGAGCAAAGGCGTGCAGTTCTTAATGAAGAAGAATAAGATTACAGTTATCAATGGTCATGGAGAAATAGCCAGAGGTAAAAAAGTGATCGTGACAGATGATAAGGGAGCTAAGACAGAACACCAGGCCAAACACATTATAATCGCCACAGGAGCTCGATCCAGAGCACTTCCTGGAATGGAGATAGATGGCGAGAAGATCATAGGCTACAGAAAAGCCATGACGCTTAAGAGTCAACCTAAGAGATTAGTGGTGATAGGAGCTGGAGCGATAGGAGTAGAATTCGCTTACTTTTATAACTCTATGGGGACAGAAGTATCAGTCGTAGAGTACTTAGAGCAAGGCTTACTGCCACGTGAAGAGCCTGATGTATCTAAAGAATTAGGTAAGATATTTAAGAAAACTGGTATCAATGTACTTGGAAATACCGCAGTAGAAAGTGTAGATACATCAGGTAAGACATGCAAGGTCACTGTGAAAAATCGCAAGACTGAAAAGACAGAAGTCATAGAATGTGATGTGGTCCTTTCAGCAGTCGGTGTCGCTACAAATCTTGAAAATCTGGGGCTTGAAGCTTTAGGTATCAAAACTGAGAAAGGCCTTGTCCAAGTAGATGAATATGGACAGACCTCTGTACCAGGCATCTATGCGATCGGTGATATCACACCGGGCGCAGCACTGGCGCATGTCGCTTCAGCAGAAGGGATCATCGCCGTAGAAAAAATAGCAGGTCATGATCCAGAACCGCTAGACTATAATAATATTCCTTCGTGTACCTACTGCAATCCAGAAGTCGCTTCAGTCGGATATACAGAAGCAGGAGCTAAGGAAGCAGGCTATGAAATAAAAGTGGGTAAATTCCCATTCTCAGCTTCTGGGAAAGCAAAAGCTTCTGGTGCGTCAGCAGGATTTGTGAAAGTTATTTTTGACGCTAAGTATGGAGAGTTCTTAGGTGCTCACTTTATTGGGGCCAATGTCACTGAGATGATTGCAGAAGTCGTCGTCGCCCGAAAACTTGAAACAACAGGAATGGAGATTGTCAAATCAGTTCACCCTCACCCTACGATGAGTGAAGCTATTATGGAAGCTGCTGCGGCTGCATATGGAGAGGTAATACATCTTTGATTTTTGATGAGTTGGTTTATTGATGAGTTGGTTTATTGATGAGTTGGTTTATTGATGAGTTGGTTTATTGATGAGTTGATTCGTTTATGCATTAATGCAACATATGACCATAGTTGTAGTTTTTTAGGCAAAAAGTTATAAGGCATATTAAGGCCTGTACATTTCTTATGTCTATTTAATATCTCTTTTTTTAGTTGCTATTGCTTCATCGGAAATGGAAGTGAAATCATATTCTAATGGAAAATGCTGACTGACCAATGCATTCAAATTTACATTGGTTTCTCTCTGTGGTTTTGCGTTCGATTCCTATAGCTCGCCTATTTTTAATTTTCCTCGTAGCGAAGACTTCTGGAACTCGATCGTTACTTGTCAGAATAGCTTCTTTATGATTTTACTTATAATTTTCTACTAATAGTTGGACCGGTCACAAGACCTCTATTCTTTCCTTCTTATCAACGATAACTAAGCTCTATATCAGCCCAGATGATGTGATAAATGGTTATGTGAGAAACACACGGTTGGTTGTTCAGTCTTGTGCGGCCGACAAGTCTATGGTTAGTACTCATCTTTTCTATCTATATTAATTCGATTCGTCTGAGATGATATATGAGAAATAAAGAGATCATCCTTTTTGATTTTATTTGTTTTATTCTGCAGTCACTTTAATAGGCAGTTTCTCATACAACTTCTGCTGAAATATATTGACTATTATATATCTGACGGTGAAATAATTTATGGATTGAAATTTCATATTAATTAGAATCAAGGTGGCCGATTTCCATCGATTCATTGACTGTCAAAACGAATAATTAGGCAAATGTAAAGTCCGAGCTACAACATTAGATTTTATCATCTGTTCAATAAAGATAAGTTAAAATATATGTATTTTGAGAAAGTAATCAAGTCTATAAATACGCATCTGATGCTTAATCAATCATCAGAGAACTCAGTGAATTTATCTGGCATATTATGAGTAAATTAAGCTAAACAATCAGTAATTTAAGAGATTAAATAAATATACACTGTGATAGGTCTATGACGTAGATAATTAGGCGCTTGAGGATGAGATTATTTTTTTTGGTGTTAAGAATTATTAAGTTACAAAATAAAGAGATATGAAAAAACTAATTAACACGATTGCATTTTTCTGCATCATCTTGACAGGCACCTATAGTCAGGATGAAAAACTCACGCTTGAAAGTGATGAATTATATTCTGCAATCAAATTAAGAAGTATCGGACCTGCATTCTGTTCTGGAAGAATCGCTGACATTGCCATTCATCCAGATGATGAAAATGTCTGGTACGTCGCCGTCGGTTCAGGTGGCGTATGGAAGACTGTGAACGGAGGGGTAACCTTTGATCCAATCTTCGATGATCAACCGTCTTACTCCACAGGATGTATCACCATAGATCCTAATAATCCACACACCATCTGGCTAGGCACTGGCGAGAATGTCGGGGGAAGACATGTGGGATTCGGAGATGGTGTATACAAAAGCCCAGATGGAGGAGCTAGCTGGACGAATATGGGACTAAAAGAATCTCAGCACATATCTGAAATCATAGTCCACCCGAGTAATCCTGATGTGGTATGGGTAGCGGCGCAAGGTCCACTATGGAATAAAGGTGGCGAACGAGGATTATATAAATCTATAGATGGTGGTACAGCATGGAAGAAAGTACTGGGTGATAATGACTGGACAGGTGTCACAGACATCGCTATGGATCCGCGTAATCCTGATCTGATGTATGCGGCTACGTGGCAGAGACACCGGACAGTGGCTGCCTACATGGGCGGTGGACCAGAGTCAGGCATCCACAGATCTACTGATGGAGGAGAGACTTGGGAGAAGTTATCATCAGGACTTCCATCATCTAATCTTGGTAAGATTGGCATGGCTATATCTCCACAGAAGCCAGACATCATATATGCCGCAATAGAGCTCGATAGAACTAAAGGTGGCGTGTATAAGTCCACAGATCGTGGATCCTCATGGACTAAAATGTCTGATGCAGTATCTGGAGCTACAGGACCACATTACTACCAAGAATTATATGCTTCACCTCATGCATTTGACAGACTTTACTTAATGGATGTAAGAATTCAAGTGAGTGATGATGGCGGAGCGAATTTTAGACGACTTCAAGAAAGAGATAAGCACTCTGATAATCATGCGATAGCTTTCAGAGCTAATGATCCAGACTACTTACTAGTTGGTACAGATGCTGGTATCTACGAGAGTTTTGACTTGGCTGAAAATTGGAGGTTTATCGATAATTTACCATTGACGCAGTATTATAAAGTGGCACTGGATGATAGTAAGCCATTCTATAAGATATATGGTGGGACACAGGATAACGGGTCTCACGGTGGTATGTCTAGGACTAATTCTCAGCAAGGCATCCGCAATGCAGACTGGTGGAAGACACTATTTGCAGATGGTCACCAATCAGCGACAGAGCATGGTAATCCAAATATCACTTATGCTGAGACGCAGCAAGGCGGATTATTTCGAATAGATCAGCTCACAGGAGAGCAAGTATCCATACAGCCACAGGCAGGAGCTGGAGAAGACTACGAGCGGTTTAACTGGGATGCGCCTATCGTCGTCAGTAGTCATGATCCTAAGCGACTGTACTTTGCATCGCAGCGTGTCTGGCGATCAGAAGACAGAGGTGACAGCTGGACAGCTATCTCTGAAGATCTCACAAAAGATCAAGAAAGAATCGCACTACCTATCATGGGAAAAGTTCAAAGCTGGGACAACCCCTGGGATGTCGGTGCCATGTCAAATTATAACACCATCACTTCGCTAGCAGAATCACCTCTGAATGAAAAAATTATCTATGCAGGCACGGATGATGGTATCATACAGATGACGACTGATGGCGGTGCTAACTGGACTAAAATGGAAAGTAATCGCTTGCCAGGAGTTCCAGCGACAGCATTCGTCAATGATATTAAGGCTGATCTACACAATGAGGGTACCGCTTACATAGCACTGGATAATCATAAGTCTGGAGACTTCAAGCCTTATTTATTCAAGACGACTGATTATGGTAAGAGCTGGAGAAGCATCAAAGGAAATATTCCTGACAAGCACATCTGCTGGAGAGTCGTTCAAGATCATGTAGATCCTAATCTATTATTCGCAGCAACAGAATTTGGCATCTACTTCACAATTAACGGAGGTGGACACTGGAATAAACTGAAAGGATCACCGACTATCCCATTCAGGGATCTAGCCATACAGAAGCGAGAAAATGATTTGGTAGGTGCATCATTCGGAAGAGGATTTTATGTATTGGATGACTACAGCACACTACGCCATATGAATCATGATCTGCTCGCAAGTGATGCCACTATCTTACCGATTAAGGATGCACAGAAATTCTACAGAAGAGACATGGCAGGTTCTCAAGGTGCAGCTTATTATACTGGAGATAATCCACCATACGGTGCGGTATTCAGATACTACCTAAAAGAGGGATTCACTGATGAGAAGCAACTGAGAAAGAAAAAAGAAAAGGAACTTACAAAGGAAAATAAGAATGTACCATTTCCTGGATGGGATGCCGTCGCTGCTGAATCTCAGGATACTGAAGATATGATGTGGCTGACCATAAGAGATAGCAATGACAAGCTTATCAAAAGAGTAGAAGCCACATCATCGAAAGGTCTGAATCAAGTCAGCTGGGACCTTCGAGGGTTATCTAAAAATGCTATTGGAGTCGGAGAAGGAGACAGATGGCGTGGAGGTATGGAAGTCCCTTACGGAGAATACAATGTCACATTATCTAAAGTAGTAGATGGAGAAATGGCATCGCTCGCTGGACCTGAATCATTTGATGTCGTCCCATTATTAGAGCCAGCTCTACCTCCTAAGCCAGCATCTGATGTGATGGCATTCAAGGCAGATTTTGATCAAACTCAGCAAGCGATATCTGCTGCAGGTATGCGATTAGACCATCTAAAAGAAAAAGCATCTGCACTGAGAAAAGCGATGAATAGCGCCGATCAAGAATCCGCAGATCTTGTGAAAAAAATGTTTGACTTAGATAAAAGCATTCTACAGTTAGATACACGAATGAATGGCAATCCTGCCAAAGACGAAATAGGTGAAAGAAACAATCCGACACTTCGCAATCGACTCTGGACAGCTATGAGAGGGCTCTCTTCCAGCTATGGCCCGACAGAGACACAGAAGCAAAGTCTGGATATTGCCAAATCAGAATTCAATGAGATGAGAAATGCATTAGAGGATATTCATAATAACAGCATACCATCTATAGAGTCCGCTCTAAAATCTATCGGAGCTCCGTGGATAGAAGGTCAGGCACTACCGAGACTGAGTACGCATAGATAGCCCACATAGTAAAACAGTGAAATATACAGAGATCGGTCTTTGATTGGTCTCTGCATATTTATTTAGCCTGCTTTGGATCTGCATTTATAAGTATTTATAAAGTTTTATAAAATTTTAGTGAATTAGCCTATCTACTTTAACCTGTTTCTGTTATTAATATTCATACTTTAGGATGGTATTTTAAAATAGACTTTTAGCATGAATGAAACAATCAGTCAAGCGATCACCATATTAGTAGTAGGTATGACAACAGTCTTCTTTATTCTACTCATGGTCGTTGTATCTGCTAACTTACTCATCAGGTTTCTCAATGCATACGACTTAGTCCTCAATAAAGAAGAGAGCTCGCAGCCTAAAGAGAGGATACCAAAAGACATCATACAAGAAGCAATAGCCCAATGGTCAGGCGGAAGAGCATCTGTAAAAAAAATCACTAAGAAATAACCCTATGGGAAGAGAGATTAAACTGGCGCTGATGTACAGAGACATGTGGCAGTCGTCTGGTAAATATATGCCAAGAAAAGATCAGTTAGTCAGTGTCGCTGATGCCATTGTTCATATGGGATGTTTCCATAGAGTCGAAACCAATGGAGGTGGATTCGAACAAATAAATCTGCTCTATGGAGAAAATCCAAATCACTCCGTCAGAGAATGGACAGCTGCATTCAACAAAGCAGGTATCCAGACTCAGATGTTAGAGCGAGGCTTGAACGGTATCAGGATGAGTCCTGTGCCAAAGGATGTCAGAAAAATGATGTTTAAGCTAAAGAAAATCCAAGGCACAGATATATCCAGATCATTTGACGGACTTAATAATCCACAAAATCTCGAACTCTCATTTCAGTATGCGAAAGAAGGTGGCATGATCGCGCAGGCTGCACTCAGTCTGACATTCTCACCAGTACACACGGTAGATTACTACATCAATCTGGCAGAGCAATACATCGAAAGGGGAGCAGAAGAAATCTGCATTAAAGATATGGCAGGGATAGGACGCCCCGTATCCATTGGAAAAATAACAAAGGGGATAAAGGACCGACACCCCAATATCATTATCCAGTACCATGGTCATTCGACACCTGGCTTATCAGTGGCATCTGCTCTGGAAGCGGCCAGAAATGGAGCTGATATCATAGATGTCGGGATGGAGCCACTCTCATGGGGTACAGGTCATGCTGATCTATTGACGATCCACGCCATGCTGGTAGATGCAGGGTACTCAGTCGCAGATTATGATAATAATGCATACATGGAAGTCAGAGCTCTGACTCAATCATTCATAGATGACTTCTTAGGATACTTCATCAATCCTCGCAACAGGTACATGAACTCCCTGCTCATCGGACCAGGTCTACCAGGTGGCATGATGGGTAGCTTGATGTCAGACTTAGAGAAAAATCTATCGAGCCTGAATAAGTGGAAGAGAAAAAGAGATAAGCCAGAACTCACGCAGGACCAGCTTCTCATCAAGCTTTTCGATGAAGTAAAGTATGTCTGGCCTAAGCTGGGCTATCCTCCACTCGTCACCCCATTCAGTCAGTATGTAAAGAATGCCGCTCTGATGAATGTGCTTCAGATGGAAAAAGGAAAAGAGAGATGGTCTATGCTCGATGAAAATACATGGGGTATGATCATCGGTAGAAGTGGAAAATTACCTGGACCACTGGGTGAAGAGATTCTATCATTAGCGAAAGCTCAGGAAAGAGAATTCTTTGATGGTAATCCGCAAGACCTGTATCCTGATGAGCTAGATCTATACAGGGATAAGATGAAAGAAAAAGGATGGGATGCTGGACCAGATGAGGAAGAGCTCTTCGAGTATGCCATGCATCCGGCTCAGTATGAAGACTTTAAATCAGGCAAGGCAAAAGAGAACTTTGAGAATAGCTTAGCAGAGAAAAAAGCAGAATCACAAGTGACTGCATCAGAGGGGCAAGCTGTCGCTAATTTACCAAGACAAGTCAGCATGAAGATCGATGGCAAATCTTACAATGTGGATATTGATTGGAATGATGACTCTGGGACTACCACCCATTCTGCTCAGTCACCTCCTGCCTCTTCTGATTCATATAAAGAAATACTAGCGCCACTTGAAGGTAGATTCTACTTGACTAAGAGCTCTTCTGAAAAAGCAATCTCAATCGGAGATCATGTCAACGTAGGAGATATCATAGCTTATATAGAATCCATGAAAGTCATTAATGCCATCAGTTCTGATCAAGAAGGTACTGTGGTAGAGATCCTGTATAAGCATGGAGATGATGTAGAAGAAGACGAACCAATTATAAAACTTAAATAAGCCGTGGGAGAGATATTACAGAAGCTATATGACATGACTTCCTTCGGAGAGTTGATTCACTCTCCTGGTAGTATTGTGATGATTTTCGTTGCTTTGGGATTTTTATATATGGGTATCCAGAAGCGATACGAGCCATTGCTACTGATTCCGATCGCCTTTGGCATCCTACTCGCTAATTTTCCAGGAGGCAACATGAATGTCATTACACCAGAGATGGCTCCAGAGATTAACGACATGCATCTACTCCAAATAGCTAAGGAGTTTGGTCTTATGAATCTTATCTACTACAGCCTGATTAAAACTGGACTGCTGCCTCCACTTATCTTTATGGGTGTCGGTGCGATGACTGACTTTGGGCCTATGCTGAGGAATCTAAAGCTGGCTTTCTTTGGAGCTGCAGCACAGCTCGGTATATTCTCTGTTTTGATCGCTGCAGTCTTGATGGGATTTACCCTTAAGGAAGCAGGTGCATTAGGGATTATTGGCGGTGCAGATGGACCGACTGCGATCTATACTTCGATTATATTGGCGCCTCATCTATTAGGTCCTATCGCTATCGCTGCATACTCTTACATGGCACTAGTACCGATTATCATACCATTTGTAGTCAGATTCTCAATGACTAAAAAAGAATTGATGATCAATATGAAAGAACAGGACAAACTCTACCCGACTAAGCTAAAAATATCAGACTTAAGGACGGCCAAAATTATTTTTCCAGTCCTACTAGGTGGCATTGTGACATTATTAGTCCCATCTTCTGCTCCTCTGATCGGGATGCTATTATTCGGTAATCTCATTAAAGAAATCGGCTCAGATACGAATCGGCTTTATTCTGCTGCCACGGAGACCATCATGAATACAGCGACTATTTTCTTAGGCTTATCTATTGGTGCGACCATGACTGCGACCACCTTCTTGAATCAGGAAACTTTACTCATCGTGCTTGGCGGATTCATCGCATTCTGCATCTCCATCTTAGGGGGAATCATGGCAGTCAAAATCTATAATCTATTCGCAAAGAAAAAGATCAATCCGCTCATCGGTGCTACTGGTCTGAGTGCTGTGCCTATGGCCTCTCGAGTGGCTAACGATATTGCACTCAAGTACGATCCAAAGAATCATATTCTTCAATACGCGATGTCGAGTAATATTAGTGGTGTGATAGGGTCTGCGGTGGCGGCTGGGGTGTTGATATCGTTATTGAGTTAATGGTATTCGGCGTCAATTCGAAGTCAAGTAATTTTTATATGAATGGCTTACCTATTAGAATTGCTAAGCTGACTAACTGGATCCCAGAAGGCTTTCAATGTTATTGATAAAAAATAGCCCCCCTAGACATTATGCTTATTGTAAGGAGCCAGCAGGTCACTGCGCATAATTGATTTTAAGCCTCCATCTCAAGATGAGAATTATCACAATATGGAGGCGACTTAGTCATCTTACATGTACACAGCGAGACTCGAGTCGGTTTCTCTATATCGATGACTAATGGCTTAAACTTACTTCCATGATGAGCGCCATTACAAAATGGCTGATTATCACTGAATCCACATTGACAATATAGATGTGTTCCTTTTTCCAAAGTCGTCTTCAGTGGCTCCTTACCAATGTGCTTTTCTTTTTTATATGATTTAGATATTTCACTTCCTTCTATAGGCGACTTTAGAAATGGATATAACAGCTGAGAATACCATGGATCATGCGGATCTGTCTGTAATCCAAATTCTGTCGGGAATTGTCTGGTAAACTTCGCAGTACCAAACATTTGGTCCCACAAGGAAAAGGTATTCCCATAATTGCCATTTGGATCACTGATGTGATCAGCCTTTGACTTTCCATGATGAGCAAAGTGGAATGCAGGTGTGATAAATATATGTTCTACAATCCAAGCGATAGGTCGTAAGGCTTTAATTCTATAAAGAGGTTTATCCCAGTTCCAAGTACTATGAGTACTAGTCACGACGATCTGTTTAAATATCAATCCAAATATAACGGCAGGCGCTAAACCCAAATATGTAGCGACTCCACCCCACCAAAGATTAGGCATGATGAGATAGTAGACCCAGCTATTTCGATAGGATGTCAATATGCCCATGTCTTCTGCCTGATGATGCACTCTATGATGCTTCCACAGCCACTCATACTCGTGTGCTGATCTATGATACCAGTACTGAAGCACATCATCTATCAGTATATAGAAAGGTATCGATAACCATAATGACCATGACTGAAAAGCATTTGAGGTCTGAGGGAAAATAGCATCAGCAATCATCACTATAGCAAAGACAATTAATAGCTTAGATCCTGCAACGACAAAGAATCCAACAGACTCAAGTATCCAATCGTCTTTGCTGCGACCGGTGCTTTGGTAGTGACCCAAAACAAACTCTATAAGTCCAAATAAACCTAAGATGAGTAATACAGCATACACATCAATATTTGGTATATTTAAGAAAGCTTCCATGCAAAATCCTTTTTAATTATACCTAAGATACGACCTATGTGATTCAATAGAGATATACAGTCGTTAAGTTCTATCAATAGAGATATAGTGCACCGCTGAATTTCACGTTATAAAATAACGATGATATCGATGGAATTTTAGCTTTTGTTCTGTAATTTTCGCTTTATAATTCTGGATAGTGACACTGAAGTAATACCTAAATAATTAGCTATGTGCTTATGATAAGCTTTCTGAAAAAACTGCGGATGGTTATTTAATAACTCATCATATCTCTGCTCTGGCATCCTATCTATTAGTGATTCTATGCGCAAGACCATCGTTTTAATATTCTCTTGAATACCTTTCATATATAGCTTTAGAATTCGTGGATTACGTCCCATAAGCTCCTGAAAATCTGATTGTTCGAAACATAAAAACTTAGAATCTGTAATGGCTTCATAAGTATACTTAGACTCCTTCTGATCGAATAATGAAAGCGGTGATCCCGAAAAAGTATGTTCTGGTCGCAAGAAAATATTCTTCTCTACTCCCTTGTCATTGATGAAGTAGCCTCTGATCATACCTTCTAATATGAAGAAAATCGAGGTGCTTATATCTGTAGACTTTATGATGACTGATCTATGCTTGTATGGCTTGTATTCAGCTATATTGAAAAGGTCATTTATATCTTCTTCTAATAGAAACGGGTAGACATTTTGGATAATCTCTCTTTGGGCTTGGGTATTCAATTTAGAAAGGTTTAGGTGACTGGATCATATGTCAGCATATTATATGCCCTACTTTTTGCACAAATCAGTTTCTTTTCTACAATTTTTATTTTGATTCTTAGTCAAGATATTCGATTTGTAAGTCAGGTGTCATCATTTAGAATTCTTAACATATGATAATAATTGCCTAAAGTAATAATCTTCTCCAGAAATAGTCAATAAATCATAAAAATTCAATCAGCATGTTGATTCTTTGAAGCCCCAGACTTCGTTATGTGTATAATAATCAAAAATGATTGGTAAATCATCGGTCCAGCAGCAATTGAATTCTCATGTGTACCTGACTATAGTCCCGTTTCATACATATCAATGGAATGATAATAAAAAGTGATACTGTCTTTTAGTAAAGTCAATTGGCGCTTGGAAGTAGCCATACAGATTACAGGAAAAGATTATCTCCTTACCAGGTAGCTTTTCAGCGCTTAGAAGCTATCTATCGATTAAAAAAGTAGTCAGCGATTACTTACTTAATTTGATTTTTAGATGTAGCTACCTGGTGATCAAATGCTTGATTTTGTCTTTGGATAAGATTACCAGTGATCAATTCTTAAGCTATGTCAAATGTTGTTCTGGAATCCTTCACTTTCCCACCTTCTATGATATTTAAATCAACTATGTTATCAGCATTAGCGAGTAGCTTCTGACATCGAGTACTTAAATGCTTCAGATGGACTGTCTTCCCGACGGCTTTGTATCGCTGAGTGATTCTATTCAGCGCTTCTATGCCTGACATATCAGCGACCCGACTCTCATAGAAATCGATGATGACGTTTTCAGGATCATCTTGCACATCAAATTTGTCATTGAAAGCTGTCACAGAGCCAAAGAATAATGGACCATATATTTCATAATGCTTGACACCTTCAGCATCAGTATATTTTCTAGCCCGAATTCTTTTAGCATTTTCCCAAGAGAAAGCTAATGCGCTGATGACGACTCCTGCCAGTACGGCTAATGCCAAATTATGTAAGAATACTGTAATCAGCGATACCATAACCATGACGACGACATCATGAATCGGCATCTTCCCAAATGATCTTAAGCTAGTCCACTCGAATGTCCCGATGGCTACCATGATCATTAATCCAGTCAAAGCCGCCATCGGCAGCTGCTCTATGATCGAAGCGCCAAACATGATAAATATCAACAGCATCAGTGAAGCGACGATCCCAGATAATCTGGCCCTGGCACCTGAAGATATATTAATCAATGACTGCCCTATCATCGCACAGCCTCCCATCCCTGAGAAAAGACCTGTCACAAAGTTAGCCAAGCCCTGGGCCATACACTCTTTATTCCCATTACCTCTCGTCTCTGTGATCTCATCTATCAGATTCAATGTAAGCAAGCTTTCTATCAGTCCTACTCCAGCGATAATTAATGCGTATGGAAATACTACAGTCAATGCCTCCCATGTCATAGGAATCTGAGGAATATGAAATGGTGGAAAGCCACCCTGAATAGAAGCTATATCACCTACCGTCTTAGTATCCATGCCGAAACCTATAGTAATCGCTGAAATAATTATGATAGCTGCAAGTGAGGCTGGCACCACCTTAGTTATTTTAGGAAGCCCCCAAATGATTAACATAGTCAATAATACGAGACCCAACATAGCATACAGCTGAAATCCAGTCATCCAGCTCATGATTCCAGAATCTCCTGCTATTTTGAATTGATCCATCTGAGCTAAGAAGATGACGATGGCTAAGCCATTGACAAAACCAAACATTACAGGATGAGGAACCAATCTAATGAACTTACCAAGTCGAAATAATCCGGCAAGCATCTGGATGATACCAGCAAGTACGACAGCGGCAAAAATATATTCTACTCCATGACTCTTAGCCAACGCTACAATCACAACTGCTACTGCACCAGTCGCTCCAGATATCATACCAGGCCGCCCTCCTAAGATGGAAGTGATCAGACCCACGCTGAATGCGGCGTACAGTCCTGTCAATGGTGATAATCCAGCGATCATAGCAAATGCTATAGCCTCAGGTACTAATGCCAGAGCAACAGTAAGACCTGATAATATCTCAGTCTTATAATTTACCTTTTGGCTTAAGTCAAATAATTTTATTACAGAATCCATAACTACGCTTTACTTTCGGGCTGCAAAAGTAAGTGAAATATCAATAGGCAAAATATAATTGCGTAATGTGAGAGCAATATTAGCGTATACAAGATTATATTTCATATATAATTTTTTATAATATGAGAATAATAATTCTATATTTTGACTTTTAGCAGTACATTAAGGCACGGAAGCCTAACTCAGCAAGAGATCAGTTCAAAAAGTGATATCTTAAAATTAATATTTAAATGCGCCAGAAATAGGCTATAAATGACTTCCGAAAAGCCAATACTTCAATCGATAGGTAATCGTGAAGAATATTGTTCTATGTAAGGTCCGATAAGTCTTCAACCACACATGAGGATTCTGAGATACTAATTCAATCGTTACATTCTCTGAAAATCCAGCTACGACATTATATCCATCGAATCTCAATAAGTCAATCTTATCAAATACGTTATTGGCATTGCGCGCGTCAGATGTATCGAGGTTTGCCATTAATGAAATCATTCTGAATATTCATTGCATGTATCATCATCTGTCTTAAAGACATATCGTATTTAAATTACCTGGTATCCTTGTCTTCTGATATCGAGAATGGAAGTCCATCTTCCGGAACACTTGTTAATGCCTCGAATACAATATAGTAAAGCTAAATAGCTCAATTTCAGCTACGTTGGGCGTAGTTATATTATCATAAAATCAAGATATCATTTTCACGTTCTCAATTTCTTCTATAAAGTCTCATCGAACACATTTTCATAACTATTGTTAATGAGACTTATACCACAGACAATGATTAAATCGTTAATATATTGAACGCAAATAACACTTCCATATGCCTTTAAAAATAAAAATCGACAAAAAACTCGATAAAGGATACGTCATTACGATTATATCTTCTAAAGCAAAGCAGATCATACCCAAAATCTTGTTTGATAATCGTATAAAATGGGGTCTGTATGATTTAATAAATCCAGAGATGCACACAGATACTCTTTCCTAAATATTTGAGCATCCATTAGCAATTTCCAAACTCTCGACTGCTGCGTGAGGCTTTATGAATTTCATCGTATTTTTAAATTGCCCACTTATACCTCCCCATTTGCGAATTGATATTAACTTTCTCTCGCTACCTAGTAGTAAATATCATACATTTTACTCCCATATTAAAAATTACTTGGACACATAAACACAATATTATATATGTTAAAATATGGCATTACAGATCATATACGCAATGCTTTCAGATCATCTACAGTGAATAAGTTTGGCTTGAAAATATTGACTTTATGTATCAATTCTTATAATTTAGGAATAACTACTAACTTATTTTCCATGAGACATCAAATAGAAATAATTGAGAAAAAACCATTTGGCCTTGTTATCAAACATATCTCAACAAATATTATTCAAATGATTTCAGAATATGAATTTCAAAAAAGAATTGATTGGGGTATTTATGAAGTCGTCAACCATTATTCAGATTCTAAACCTAAAAATGCATGAGTCATAATTGCTAGATAATTGGATAGATACCAATTCCCTAATTTCTATAAGTCTACATATATAGGATATTTAATTCCTAAACATAGCTTATCAAATAGCTGTTTGTAATGGATGAATACTTAAAAAATTTCACCCTTTACATTCTGAACTTAGAACAGCATTACTAATATCTTGATCATAATTAACCGTTCATCAAGGACTTAAAATAAAAAATCTAATAAAGGGTCATGAATTCTATAAGTTACAACAGTCATATCCCAATCTGATTCAGCAGACATTAGCTCATAAATATTAAGACAAGGTATGGATCCTATGAAAGCTGAGCACCTACTTTTCTGAGTAAATCTCTGGTTTTGATGATTCCTGCTTCTTCTGACAAATCACTCCCTTCGTACTCTATGCCTACATAGCCATTATAGCCATGATTCTTGACAATCTTCATCATCTTATAGAAGTCAGTATGTATTTCATCTCCATCTGAATTGAAGTCATTCGCTTTAGCACTTACGGCTTTAGCATAGGGCATCATGTCTGTGACTCCTTGGTATCTGTCATACTCCTCTATACACTTAGCTCCATATAAGACTCCACCTTCTCTCTTCATACAGAAGTTACCAAAATCTGGAAGCGTCCCACAATTAGACATGCCCACTTGCTTCATCACAGAAGCTAGCCATGAGCCATCAGAAGAATAGCTTCCATGATTTTCTACAATAACATTAAGCCCTTCTGTAGCGGCGTATTCTGATAGCGCGCCTAATCCTTGGATAGCAGCATCATGCACATCTTTTTCTGAGCCTTCGCCGAATGCATTGACTCTGATCGAGTGACACCCTAAGGTCTTCGCTGCATCTACCCATTTATAATGCTTCTCCACAGCCACTTTTCTTTCTACATCATCTAAAGTACCTAAGCCGCCTTCTCCATCTACCATAATGAGTAGCTGCTTCACACCAGCATCCCTCGCTCTGACATTCATTTGCTTGAGGTATGGCTGATCTTCAGCCTTATCCATAAAGAATCGATTCACATACTCCATGCCATCCATATCAAGACTTCGCGTCTTAGCAGCAAAGTCGAGATGCATCAGATCACCAGCGAAAAGCGCTTTATTAAATGACCATTGCGCTAATGAAATTTTGAAGAACATATCTTCTTTTCCAGACATGGCGCTTTTAGAATTAAGGTCACTCGTAGCCGATTTGGCCTGGCTACAAGAACTCAGTATTGGTGACATGGATGCGGCGAGTGCAGCGTATGCACTTTGTTGAATGAATTTTCTGCGATGGTTCATGGCTATTTATCTTTTATTAATTACTTATTTTGACGGATGAGCAAATATGAAAATCTCAACGAACGGAATCTAAGCTCAGATCACTTACTAATATGTTCATATGGTTTATTGATTGTATCAATAAAAAAATTGAGTTTGGCAGATTACTTAATGCTCCATTTAATTTACCTAACCCTCGACTTGCTTATATCGTTTTCTGTAGTACTTTCTTCGTCTCAACATCTTCTGTTGGAGGCAATATTGGTAAAGAATTGTAAGGCTTTGATTTGTCAAATTCGCTCATACTTCAAGTGTAAATTTTACACCTGTTCTTCAAACAAGATTAGTGTAGCCATTAATTTACACTCATGGAGCTAAAATATATCACTATTATTTTCCCACTACAAATCAGAAAATAATTACATCGCCCACTGCCCCCCTACTTCACTATAATCCAAACAGCCTATCCATTCACCAGGCACAGCATCGTATATGAGAAATTCTTTCATCCCGATTTCAGAATTAAAGAAACCTGACTTGACTAATCCTTTCATTGCTGGCCAGATGTGCCCTTCTTTACCTTTCGAATCTGCTACAACGGCAGTCAATACCGCATCCATATTCTCTGGATTTAAGTCGGTGAATGATTTGCTAAATTTATCTTGACTGATGGACTGAAATAATTCTAATCCTTCTAAAAACTTTCCTTTTTCTTCAGCAGTAAAATTATTGGCGATTGCTGAGTCAATGAACCGATCCACCATGGCATCCTTAGCACCTGGCGTATCCGTTTTTGGAATTATTCTTTCTGCTATTTCAGCTATCAGTTCAGCTTGTTTTTGAGTCAATGCGTCAGGTGTCCAGCCAATAGATGTATCGGCTTTACATCCTGTCAATATCGCAGAAACAGTGCCAGCTGATAATGCTGCGCCTGTGAATAAGGTGGTATATTTTAGTGCTTCTCTTCTTTTCATATTTTAAAAGTTTACAACGAATTAGGATTCAGTGTCTTACACATATTTATTATCCTGTGTCTTATAAATATCAGCAACATATACCCTGAATGGGTACAAAAAATCAACTAATTATCAACACCAGATATATTATACTATCAAATGCTCTATATCTCATAATTATCTACACCATAGGCGCTTATAATTCATTCTTTTTCAATGACTTCACTGCATGATCTGCTGCTCTCGCAGTCAGTGCCATATAAGTCAATGATGGATTCTGACATCCCGCTGAAGTCATACATGCCCCATCGGTCACATAAACATTCTGACAGGCGTGTATCTGATTATTCTTATTCAGGACAGAGGTCTTAGGATCTCTACCCATTCTGGCAGTCCCCATCTCATGGATACCCAGTCCTGGATTGCAGCCGGTGTCATAGGTCTGCACATTCTTTAATCCTGCGCCTTCAAGCATTTCAGCCGCAGCAGTCATCATTTCCTTTCTCATCTCATATTCATTCTCTTTCCACTCCACATCCATCGTCAGCGTCGGCAGACCATATATATCACGGACATCTTCATTAAGCGTGATTCTATTCTCTTCATACGGCAGGCATTCTCCAAAGCCCATGAGGCCCATAGTCCATTCTCCTGGCCCTTGCAGGCTCTCTTTCATACCTGCGCCGAAGTCGTATTCTTTCACATCTCTCCACCAGCCCTGTCGACGACCTCCACCCTGATATCCAAAGCCTCTTAGATAGTCTCGTTTTGTTTTTCTATTAACATTCTGAAATCTGGGAACATAAATTCCATTAGCTCGTCTCCCCTTAAAGTACTTATCTGCGAACATTTCAGTTGATGCATTTGCTCCTAATCTGAAGTGATGATCCATCACATTACGACCTAACTGATCACTGTCATTACCCATTCCATTTGGAAATCGATCAGACTTAGAATTCATCAAGATAGATGTCGAACCAAATGTGGATGCACATAAAAATATCACCTTCGCAAAAAATTCTTTCGTTTCGCGCGTAGTAGCGTCTAAGATTCTGACTCCTTTAGCCTTTTTAGTCTCAGGGTCATAGATTACATCTGTCACCACTGAGTCTGGTCTGAGAGTCATATTACCTGATTCATACGCCCCTGGTAAAGTAGATGATTGACTACTGAAGTAAGCTCCATAAGGGCAGCCTCGCATACATCTATTTCGATACTGGCATGATCCTCTTCCTTTATGCTGCTGAGTTAGATTGGCCACACGACCTATAGTCATGATTCTATCATCATAATTAGCTCTGATCTTCTTTGCGACATGATCTTCGATACAGGTAAAATCCATCGGTGGCAAAAACTTACCATCTGGCAGATTGGACACTCCCTCTGCTCTACCACTGATACCAGCATGAGACTCGACATAGTCATACCAAGGGGCCACTTCATCGTATCTGATTGGCCAGTCGACAGCTACACCATCCTTGGCATTAGCCTCGAAGTCCATCTCACTCAGGCGGTAACTCTGTCTGCCCCACAGCAGTGATCTACCTCCTACATGATAGCCTCTGATCCAATCAAATGGCTTAGCCTCAGTGTAAGGATGCTCTGTATCTTTCACCCACCAGTGCTTAGAGGAGTGCCGTATGGTATACCCTGTTCTATTCTGTTTCTTGTAGTCCTTGAGTTCTTCATCGGTCAGACGATCGTTATTGGGAAATTCCCATACATCTTTAGTCGCCGTGGGGTAATCACCGTGCTTGACATCTCGTCCTCGCTCAAGTACGAGCGTTTTGAGTCCTTTCTCAGACAGTTCTTTGGCAGCCCATCCGCCACTTATACCTGAGCCTACGACTATCGCATCAAAGGTCACTTCTTCATTTCCAGAGGAGTTAAAAAACATGTTTGGTATTTTATTTGATTTTATTTAAAAATTAGCTTTGTTATATATCACAGATCATGACACCTTGCTTCAGAGATTCCAATGGTACTGGACCTTTAGGAATAAATTCTTGAGACACGTATCCTTTATATCCAGTGTCATGTATTGCCTTGACTATTGCAGGATAATACAGCTCTTGGCTGGTATCGATTTCGTTTCTACCAGGTACACCTCCTGTGTGATAGTGAGATATATATTGGTGATTATCCTGGATGGTCCTGATCACATCGCCTTCCATGATCTGCATATGGTATATATCATATAGCAATTTAAACTGTGGAGAACCTATTTTCTCTGCGAGCTGAGCGCCCCATGCCGTGTGATCACACATATAGTCTTTGTGGTCTACTTTACTATTGAGCAGCTCCATGACGATACGTATATTATGCTTTTCAGCCAATTTAATGACCGGGTCTAAACCAGCAGCGCTGTTTTCCAACCCTTCTTCATAAGTCATGCCATCCTTATTCCCAGAGAAGCATATGATTTGCTGTATGCCTTTATCTGCGGCATTAGGTATCAAGGCTTCATACTGCCTCAGCAGTTCTGCGTGATTTTTTGGGTTGTTAAATCCGTTGGGGATTCCGAGATTAGCGCCGTTGGATATTGCGCATGTTAGTCCGTATTTCTCTACGACATCCCATTCTTCCGGTTCTAGTAACTCTATAGACTGCATGCCTATTTCTTGTGCTGCTTCTGCTAATTCTTCGAGTGGCATTCTGTAGCACCATTTACAGACTGAATGGTTCACAGTACCTTTAAGTTTATCTTTCTCAGACACGAAGTCATCTGCTACAATAATACTTTTAGTAGAGCTGCAGCTAGCCACGCCCAGTATTGTTATTCCTTTGGCAATTTCTGAGACAACTTTTCTTCTCTTCATATGTATAGAAATTTGTAATTATTTAGTTATCAACAACACAGATAGTCAGCATACTCTTAGTTGAAATAATTATCTATGTCGTAGACGTTTCATATGATCTAAGATGCGACTGACTAATATAAGCTTTGTTTTTTTATTTATACGAGAGATACTCTTTATTTATAAAATTTGGATGATTGAATATTCGAATAACATCTGCATATAATTGATTCTTGTACTTTACTTTACCTTTTAATTTATTGAATTAGTGGTGCGTTAACAGATATCTGTCCCTTCAGATATTTGCCCCTCTGTAACTATCCTTTTTTCTAAAGTCAAAATTCATTAGTTGATGAACTATCTGTCATACCTATTTCTGTTCTTATCTGTGGTCATTTTATCGAATCCTATTCTATCTCAAGTGGATGTACCCGAAAAAGCCATTTCCTATATCGAGAAGCAATTATCAAAATCTCAGTCTAAGCTAAGTACAGATAACTTCAAACTGATAGACGGCCATATCAATAAAAACAGTGGTGACACACACCTGTATTTTATTCAGACCTATCAAGGCATAGAGATACATAATGCCATCTCTAAAATGGCTATCGATAAAAATGGAAAAATCGTTCACTTCAATTGTAACTTTATAAAACACTCAAAAGTAAAATCTATTAGTCCAAAGCTTAAGCCCTGTCAAGCCGAAACTAAAGTAGCAAGCCACTTTAGACAGCGAATGAATACCACATTAGATATAAAATAAAAAGAACGAAGTGCCAATCAAAAAACAATGATGACGAATCGGAGCATTTCTAAAAACGAAATTATCGTCAAATTAAAATATGTCCTCGTTGGCAGAGAAATTAAAATTATCATGGCCAGTCATGTATGAAAAATCAGATGATCAGTTCTGGTGGGATACTGAAGTTAACGTAGAAGATGGAAGCATCACTAACATTAAGAAATTAAGCTGGACCATAGAGTGTAATCATTCAGGAGCAGAGACCTGTACTGATCATAATCATACAGAACAAATAAAGAAAAATCATTAATAAGAAATCCAAATGAATCCTTTAAGACGTATCTAAAAATAGATTGGTAATAGTACTGATTTAATTATTTTATTTGTTGGTTGTGAATCAGTCCTGATTGACAGCAAATAAAAGTTAACAAAAGTCAATAACTGACGAAGGTTAAAATTATAAATACCTGATAATCAGCTATTTATAAAATTTATAAATTAAAGTTAAAGATATATAAGTCGAAACATGTGACTCAAGCATTGTATATCGTCTTAAAGATGGAAGTTGTTCTTTTAAATTGGCTTGCAGTTACCCGCCCGGGAACTTGCAGGCCTATTTTTTTTAAAAGAAAGTTGATCTCTATAAGTCAGTTTAAGACGAACCCTTTTATGTTAATGGCCCTCTGTCACAGGAGTCGTACAGATTATTCAAATTTTATATTTTTTTTCGCTTGATTGCTCAGAGATCTCTACGGAGCTCACTGATCTCTGAGTTACGTATTGGAATCGCTAATCCATTTAGAAGAATGAAGCTGGTATAGCTAAGCCTTCTTAGGATCGGTGAGCCCTCTACGGATTGGTGAGCCCATTTGGATGATAAATCACCCTAAATGTTAAAATTTGAAAAATTATGTGACTCACATATAAATCATCTGTCTTAAGGATGGAAGTTGTTCTTTTAAATTGGCTTGCAGTTACCCGCCCGGGAACTTGCAGGCCTATTTTTGTTAAAGAAGGCTTGCATCAAGGAAACATGATTATTAATATGTCAAAGAAAACGATCCAGAAAATGACTTGCGCTTAAAGGAGAATATCTGCGACACAGCCATAGACATCGTCAGTATATAAATGTATACATCAGCAGTATTCAATTGATACTGGAACCTTTTTAATGATATCATACTCTCATGCAAAGAACAATCAGCGTCATCAGTGCATGTCTACACAGATGTGACATTCTGTACCAATCGCTGATTTAAACCTACTACTGAGCAGTCTGAACGAAGTGCAGCACTCACATAGTTTCGTCTCTTGCATCACCTCATCTGTCAGGTTTTAATCCACTGTATCGTGCTTAACTGAATAGTGAACGAATAAAATAGAAATGAATCTATACATCCAAGTTATCAGGACTTAAATCAAAATAAAGTAGGCATAATACAGGTATGATATAAGACAAATTGCTTAAAAATATACAAGATCGTTGACGAGATATCAATTCTGACTCTTATTTAAAAGAATCAGAATATCTACAGATTTATCTAACCAGCCTTTCAGTACACTAGGCTTATCATTAGTCGGTCCTGCGACGAATGAAGCAAGGACGATATCAATATCTCCATCAGCATCTACATCGCCATCTTCCATTACAAGCCACCTTCCGTCTTGTGATGATTCCATATAGCTATCTTCAAATGATAATTTATTAGAATCGTCTTGAGTCAATAATATGATGGACTTAGACTGATCGTGAGGAAAGAATGCCGAAACGACAATATCTTGATCCCCATCTCCATCAAAATCATGAACACTCAGCTGAGTCGCTCCATACATAGGATAGAAATAATCTTCGATGAATTGTCCTTTACCATCGTTAAGAAATATTCTGACTCCATGGTATGACTTTTCAATATAACTATAATCAGCGTTGTCTCCATTGGAAATGATCAGATCTAATAAGCCATCTTGATTCATATCAGCCGTATCTAAATCACTGAATCCATATTCTGGAGGAAAGGCAATAATTCGCTTATAGTCTATTTCCTCATCATCTTCATTCATCATATAGATCCCCTCTAGCCCTTGGCTGAACTGTATGATTCTTTCAGTATTCCCATCTTTATCAATGTCAACTAAAAAATTCTTATAAGATCCCGGTAACTCGATTAAGGATGTGTGCTGAAGTGATGATTTATTAATGCTGCTAAAGCGACCTCTATTATTTCCATATTCTGAGATCAAATAATGGTCATCTGTGATGCTTACCTTTACTGGTCTATAAAGCTGACTAACTATAGTCGCCTCCTTTTTATCCGTTTCATCAAATAAATTAAGCGATCCTTGAGGTGTGTCATGAGGCCCAAGTACCCCCATATTTAGGAGTAATAAATTCTCCTCATCAACCCTCTCTATATCACTTATAATGCTCTCGGATCTAAGGAGTGTATCTACATCTTTTAAATGACTGAGGCAGACCAAAGCACCATTACATGCACAGTATATTTTATCCTTATCATCAATCAGCATTGCACTGATAGACGGTGTACCACATATATTGCTAAAAGGAATTTCTTGAAATAAGTCTTGTATTTTATGAGCTGATTCCTCTCTGATTATCATTTCTATCGGACTATTATCCACATAATAGGATTCTATGAGGGCCCATGTCTTATCATTCATTGGTAGTGTAGCTTTTTTTCTATAGAAGCTCTTATTAGCGTATTCGTATGAAGAACTTCCTTCCCACTGATAATAGATTGACATCTGAGGTAATATACTTGATTTCCATATTTCTTGAGTCAGCGACTCTGGGTCCGGAGGAGTGTGACATGAACCACATTGTCCAGTTACGATTTTCTTTTCTCTCTCGTCGTCTATTGAAAAGCATTGACTTAAAACAAAAACGCTAATAGCCATTAGAATAAAGAGAACATATTTTCGAACTGACATCGATATAAAGGTAAGTATTCTATATATCATGCAAGCACTTCTATTTAGCCATTGATCGAATTATTAACACTTCACAACACCCAAATTACTTACATAATTTTCCATTAAAAGAGTATTTTAGCATCTGACAAAAAAGACACGAATGAAATACCTGATGCTCGTTTTTTTTATTTTAAATTGTTGTTCATGTGGTGATTCTGGAAACGAAGGGCCCATGGTGAATAATAACTTAGTTACCATTTCGATAAACGACACTTCTACCTCTGAGCGAGAAAATGCAAGACTAGACTTTAGTCTTTCTATTACAGGAGACATAACTGAAGCCATCACACTTAGATATACAGCTAATGGTATTACTGCTGAGGCTGATGAAGATTTCGAGATGCCGTCTGGAATGATCGTTTTAGATCCAGGTGTGCGAAATGCAACAATAACCATAGATGTTAATGATGACAGCCTTAAAGAGCTTGATGAAAGAGTCCTCGTCACATTATCAGATAACTCACAAGTAATGCTTAATGATCGGACCGCAATAGGCCTGATTATTGATAATGATGATCTAAGTAGTTTTGACGAATCAGGCTATATTACATCTCTTTCCCATTTTGGTTATGATCTAAGTTGGGCTGATGAATTTAACGAAGATGAAATCTCAATCGATGATTATAATTTTGAGCTTGGTGACGGCTGCGACTTAGGCATTTGCGGATGGGGAAATAATGAACTCCAGAGATATTCTTCTGATTCTAAAAATAGCTCAATCATAGATGGCAAATTGGTCATAACTGCACTCGAAGATGCCCCTAACGTTTATTCATCTGCGCGGATTACAACAAAAGGGAAGCAAAAATTCAGATTTGGAAGAATAGACATCCGTGCCCGACTGCCTTATGGGCAAGGTGTGTGGCCGGCTCTATGGATGCTAGGAAGTAACATTGACAATGTCGGCTGGCCATCATGCGGGGAAATAGATATCATGGAAATGGTAGGACATATCCCGGAAGAAATATTAGGCACAGCTCACTGGGGTACCAGTCCAGGTCCCAGTATTTTTAGTTCAGGAAAAAAAAGAAATAATGAGGATTATAGCGATGCATTTCATGTGTTCACAATGGACTGGACTTCTACAGAACTAAACTGGTATGTTGATGAGCAAAAATTTCATACCATCACTTCTGCACAATTGAATGGAGCTGCCAATCCCTTTATCAATGAATTCTTTTTCATTTTCAACATCGCAGTAGGTGGAAATCTACCAGGGAATCCAGATGAGACAAGTACATTCCCACAGACAATGGCGATCGATTATGTTAGGGTATTTCAAATAAAATAAAATACTGGGCATACCAGCTCATAATAGCAAGAGCATGCTTGATCTATGGCCAATACTCAGGCTTCTCCAAGTTACTATCTCTAAACTCCCTACAATCGGTACAACCGAACGGCGGTTCCTTATTAAACCCAAAAACGCAGTAAGGTTGAACGAGATTATCTATGCTGCCACCATTGACAAACTGCCTACTAAAGGTCTCTGAGGAAACAGAAAAATAACCTACTACATTAATACTCGGATCGTCTACATTGAAGATATTCCCAACAATGGTACCTGGTGGTGGATCAAATAATCCCCCACTGATATCAATTACCTCTTTGATATTACTCCAGTAAGTATATTCCTCTTCGGATATAGAATACTGTTGGATATGAAAACAATAGAGCTCTGCAAATTTAAAATCATACTCTGCTTGAGAAATGGTTTGCCCAAATATCCTTCCATCATTTAATTGAGTGGCATCTAAAATTCTAATGTCATTGAGATCTAAAGTATTCTTAATATAACAAGTCCGAGGACTTATGGCATCTCGATAATTTTCAGTGAGAGCATATTCTCCGATCACACGCCAACGTAGATATGGCGCTTCCTGAGATGTGGGAATGTTAGTTTCTAGATTAACTGAAATAACTTCTTGGGTTACAAACTCACCAAGATTATTTCTAAATGTTTGCTCTTCAACTTCGAAACTTACTCCATCTATTTCACTATTCGATCGCAGGAAGCTGGGCTTTGATTGAAAATGCTGACCATCAGATAAAATGATATCTATGTAATAAGCCACATTCCTTTGGGCCATAAAAGAGCTTAATTCATAAGCCCCTGACTCGACCTCTTCATAGAGAAAAACTCCACCTTGATCATCCATTAATTGAACTCTTGCTCCTGATACTGGATCTAAAATATTATCCCGGCCGACTCCGATTACAGAGCTTTGTGATAGCGAGAGAGTAAAGTTATTCTCTACATCAGTTACGATACCATCTACAACCAATGTTCGCTGTTCTGTATTAACATTCAAATCTATTTCATCAACACAACCGACTAAAATCAGTACCAACAGTACACTATAAAACCAAAGATTCTTCATTCTAATTTATACTAAAGTTATAGGTAAGTGAAGGAAAAATTGTTCCCAGTGTTGCGACTCTAATCGCCTTAACGCTCTCAAAAGGATTCTGTCTAAAGTATACAGAATATGCATTCTTTCTAAAGTACATATTGTAGATCGACAGCGTAAGACTCTGCTTCCAAGCATTATCTACTTTACCCCAAGGGCCAATAGTATACGAGAAGTCTAAACGATGAAATGCAGGAACAGTGAATTTATTACGATCCGAATATATGGGAATATTAACTACATTCTGATTGGTAAATGAACTTACTGGCGCAGTCGTGGGTCGACCACTTCGATAAGTAAAATTAATCGCAAGGTTGCTCATCTTAAAATTTTTAATCAGATTTAAATTGAGCACATGTGGGATATTATAATTAGAAGGATACCAAGCCCCGTTATTAATTCCACTTTGAATGGTACTCGCTTCAACCTGTCGTTCTGACTGCGAATATGTGTAACTCATATTACCTACGAAAGATCCAAATTTCTTTGCAATATTTAGCTCTACTCCATAAGCCCTACCTATACCTGTTACTAATTCTGTTTCGAGGTGCTCATTCAATAAGAGCTGTGCAAAGTCTTTGTAATCAATTATATTTTCAGCATTTCTGTAAAACACTTCGAATGAAGATTCATACATATCTTTTTTCCAATTTTTAAAATACCCTATGGAGTAATTATCTGATCGCTGAGGTAAGACGTAGTTATTACTCAATTGCCAAATATCGATAGGCGTTGCAGATGCTGTATTGGATATCTGTGCCAAGTACTGATAGTTTCTGGCATAACCCAATTTTACAGATGACGACTCATCTATTCCATATAAGAGCGATACTCGCGGCTCTAAGCCATTGTAACTGACTATCTCCTCCCCTGCTGCATAGGAGATAGAATCCACAATATTTCCAGCAGTACGCCGACTATCATCTTTATATAGAAAGATCTTATCTGCACCAATATTAGAAAAACGTGTATTCCTCACGCCTACTGAGAGCTGTATTCGATCAGTTAGTTGGATTTGTCCTTCTAAAAAAGCAACCAGCTCATTAGCCCTCTCTTTATCCAGAATTTTTGGTGCTCGAATAGAAGCATCTCCAAATGGTTCTACCTCACCGGGACTCACATTGTAAGAATTAAACTCAAATCCTCCTTTTAGTTTCACCTTTACATTTATAGCATAAAGAAGATCCAACTTCGCTCTCTGATAATCTATCAGGTTTGTGAACTTTGACTGATCATTTCCTCTTAAATCAAACAATGAACTCGTGTAGCGTCCTCTATTAAAGTTAAGGCTTAGATTAATGTTCTCACCGATAATTTGCTTCAAGTATGCTTCACCGGAGAGGGTCGAATAATCAAATCGTGCTTCTTCTCCGAACTGAAAGTCATCACGACTATTCAGTATACTTACGCCGATATTCGTTGTTGGAGACAAGCGACCATTTAGCTTGGCCGTAATGTCATTAAACAGGGCTCTACTGTTATCTATCGTTGGATTATCTACCAGATTGAAGATCCAATTCGCATAGCTATACCGTCCACCTACAATAAACGAAAGCTTATCCTTTACGACAGGACCTTCAACAGTCAGTCTACTTGAGATAAGCCCAATACCTCCCTTTACTTTGAATTGTTCCTTACTTCCATCTCTGGTTTCTACAGACAGGACAGAAGATAATCGTCCTCCATACTGAGCTGGAATACCGCCTTTATAGAGATCTACATATTGTATTAGGTCTGGATGAAACAAAGAGAAAAAACCTAAGGCATGAGAAGGATTGAATATCAAATGACCGTCCTGAAGGATAAGATTTTGATCAGCATTACCACCTCTCACATTAAATCCACTTGCCCCTTCACCAGAATTATGAACACCCGACATTGATTGCAGGCTTCGCAGCACATCTATCTCTCCGAAGAATTTGGATTGGGTATCTAATTCTTTCACACTTAGCCGCTGTAATCCAGGGATAATCTCAGATATCAGACTGCGCTCTGAAGCTGCACCTATGAATACTTCATCAATCAATACTGCTTCTGATGACATCATAATCTGAGATGCTCCAGAGGAGCGTATTTCTAGTCGAATAAACTTGTCCTTGTAACCTACGGCTGAAAATTGAAATTCAAAAGTGCCTCTCAGTAGTTTTATAGTGTAGCTACCATCAAGCTCTGTAAATCCGGTAATCCCATTATTAGAAATAATGTTGGCTCCCATAATGGCTTCATTAGTATCAGATAAAACCTTCCCTGTCCACACGACTTCAGGCCCTTCATCACTTAAATTATTTTCAATGATGATTCGCTGATAATCCTGAGCGCATAGAGAAGATATACTCAAAAACAAAAAGGCTAAAAGCCCCATTCTACTATTCATAAATCAATCTATTTCTTCTTCTATCAGGCGTAATATTTCTATGAGATATTAATATCGATTACCATCTAATATGAACCATATAAAAGTAGTAATATAGCTCAATTAACAGTTTATCATATTTGCCGGATTCATTATAAACTCTATCAATAAAGATACTCATTTTGATTTCATTTACTACGAGTATAACACGATCATCCAATGTTATTAGCTATTTATCATTCGTCTGTACAGTTTGTCAAAGCAGCATTCTTTATAAAGCCATAATATTCCTGAATTAAGTATATTATTTAATCTTAAAGCTCATTTGAGCATTCATCAAATGTCTTACTAAAATCTCTCAGATGCATTGGCTTTTTACCTTCGTTTATTCCACTATACTCTGCCCAAAACATGACATCTCTCGTGTCAACAATAGCTGACATAATGTAGTTATTCAAGTCTTCTAAGTCGCCTTTTGCTAAATATATAATGCAACGGATTACTCTGTCACTTTTAAGATTGCCATCTTTAGAGATTGCATCGACTAATATCTTTTTTGCTTCGGTCGTTGTCTCGCCAAAGTCTGTATTTATTCTATCTACTATATCGCTTTTAAATGTCATAATTTCTGGATTTGTTTTCTTTTGCTCTACCGAAATGATGTTATCCAGCGTCTCTCGACAAAGTAGAGATATGCTGTGATCACTTACTGTTCGTCATTGGTTTTACTATGCATATGAATTAATGCTTAGAAAAATGCGTAAAATAATTATACTTTGATGTCAGTGTATAAAAAGAACATAGGTGAAAATTCAATGCTTAAGCGTATTTGGGGTCTATATTTTTTTTTGGGATTTGCACAAAGAAAGAACTACCTTCCTCTAACTTCGATTCTACCCATATTTTGCCAGAAAACAAAGAAACAATTTTTTGGCAGGTTGCCAAGCCAATACCAGTTCCTTCATACTCTTTTTGATTATGTAACCGATTAAACATTTCAAATATCCTTGCTTGATTTTCTGGCGCTATGCCAAGACCATTATCTTGAAAGCAAAGGGTAATCTTTGACTCGTCATTATTTATTAATTTAATATATAATTCTATCGTTTCGCTCTTGTTATATTTAATTCCATTTTCAATCAGATTCTGAAACAATAATACAAACTCAGATTCATAACCATTGATTATTGGAAGAGTATCAGCTTTTATATTAACTTTTTTTTCGTCAATAATGTGGGCTAATATGTTTTTAGCTTTCTTAAATACTTCCTCAAGGTCAACGGGTTTTGATTCGAGTTTGTTATTAAGTCTCGCATGCGATAGCACGTTTTCAATTACGGCTTCCATATGTTTAGTGCTATCGATACAATAATCAAGATATTCATTCAATTTTTCTTCTGAATTAGTACCTAATGTTCGTTGAATTAATCGTAGAAAGCTGTGTGTACTGCGCAAAGGAGACTTTAAATCATGAGAGGCTACGTAGGCAAAATTATTTAATTCTTCATTCGCACTTTTAAGCTTATAGTTAGTTTTTTCTAACGAGCTATTTTGTTTAGTAATTCTTATTTTTTGATTTTCTAACTTATCACTTTTACTTTGTATTTGACTTAATAAGTTACTTGTCTGATTGGCATATTCATAGTTCGCTTTAGTTGACATAGTGATAGAAATATATACAAGTAATGCGTTGGTAAAATGTGACATAGAACTAGTTAATTCCAAGAATGGTTTATTAGCCAACGGACTATTTATATTGTTATAGAAATATAGAGATAATAAATAAGCACCTAAGATGAAGATTATCAAAAGAAATTGATCTCTTTTCTTATCAAAGAAAATCAGTGTAAGAATACTAATTGATATGTAACAACTTTCAATGGTAAACTCTTTACCAAAAGCATATGATATTCCACAAGAGATAATGGTTAGTGAAGACAAAAAGAATAATTTTGAAAAAAAATGTTTCCCCTTATAGTTTAAATAAAGTGTTATTATCAAGCAAGCATAAAAACAAAGTATAATTAATATACCGAAAATATCTATGATACAAAATGCTTTAATGAGACTAGGTATAAGCAAGATGATAAAAGTTGCACTGACTCTATTGAGGAGTTGAACTTGCTTTTTTTCGTATAGAGATAAATCCTGATGTATACCAATTGAACTAATCTTTACCCACCAATAAGCTATTCCTTTATATTTCATATCTGTATTAATTATTATCCTATCTCGTAGAAATAGTGATTTTAACTTGTGACTAATATAAAAACATAAGTAATAAAATAACGCAAAATAAATAAGGGCTGATCATTGAGCGATCATCCGTTTCTCTCCTTCTACATTATATATTTCTATGGATTCATAGTTGTCACGCCAAGTCAAATTTCGAGAAGACTGCGATATAAAACCGCTCCCAAAATAAAACTCCTCTCTCCGGGCGCGACCATCTTTACATGTGACGACTGCAAATCTATCATCTGGTAAAATGGTAATTGGTATTTCCTCTTGTGCATTTGAAAAAACTCTTATCGGGCCTCTGTTTTGTGAAGCCACATATACGGTTCTCTTAAGCTGATTGTGATAAAGACTAACTAAAGCCTTAGCATCTTCCTGCACGAGAAAGCCAGAGTTATGTGCAGATTTAAAATCAAAATTACCTGCTCCATCACCTAATCCGATCAACCCATCGTGAGCATCCAATCTTCCAAGCTTCACTTCGCTGCCGTAATCATTTCCCACTAAGAGAATATCTACATTACCATCACCATTAATGTCATCAGATAACATGCCATTTACAGGTGCTACCTGTACTTCACTTGGGAGTGCATGGATCGAAAATTGACCATTGCCTAAATTTTCAATATATGAGCTTTTGAAATCATTTGCCTCAAGGACATAGGCTCCTTCTAATTCTTCTGGAGAGAGTATTTCTTCAATAGAGGCATTTGCAAAATCCTTATGAAACTGATACTTCTTTTTTATGGAATTATATTGTTTCGCCACATCTGTACTTCCATAATATGAATACTCTTTATAGTCGCCCTCGGGTGAAAGGAAAAAACATGTGGTAATTAAATCTGGTGTACCATTATCATCAAAGTCTTTGTAGTATGCTTTAAGTGGATGTTCTTTGGATATTCTGGACAGAAAATTATTACCATAATTTCCAGCTATATAGTCAACATCTCCGTCGTTATCATAATCTCCAGCCGTTAGGCTATTCCACCATCCGAGGTGGTCGGAGATACCACTTGAAGGACTTATATCACGGAGCTTTCCACCTTCATTCATAAGAAACGTTATCGGCATAAATTCGCCGGTCAATATGAGATCGATAGCGCCATCGTTATTGAAATCTGTCCAAATTCCATCGGTTAGCATGCCGATATTCTCCAAGGCGGGGGCCACGTCCATGGTTACATCTGTAAAGGAAATTTTATTGCCTTTACTATCATTCCTGAGTATTTGTCCTGAGACAGCTTTGGGATATTGATAAGGTGCTACTCGAGATCCAACAAACAAATCTAAATCTCCATCATTATCATAATCTGCCGCTCTCACGCATTGCGAACTTGATAATAATTCAGGTAAAGCATCTACCGCTTTTTTTAATTTTCCATTGTCATTAATGTAGAGTACATCCTGATACTGCTGGTCATTTTTGTCAAATTCATAGCCGCCATGAGTCATGTATAGATCATTATCTCCATCACCCTCAACATCAAAAAACAACCCACCCAATTCCTCCGCGATCGTGTCGGGCGACCCTTCGTAATCTAAATAATCAGACATACTAAAACTACCATCTTCATTTTGAAGATGTATGACCGCTTTAAAATAGTGCGAACCTGAAATAAGAAGGTCTTCTAAGCCATCCCCATTCACATCAGCAACACTCAATCCGGGACCATATTGAGAGACCTTATGAATCAATAATGGCTGGACATTAAAATCTATATAGTCATCTTCCTGATGGAGCATATCCAAGCCAATTTCAGAAGATATATCAGACACCAGCCTTTCGGTAGATTGACTTGTTTTAGTTCTTTTGATGGCCTCTGAGTGATCGATCATTACTTCGATATTGGACGAGAGGGCTTCTAATTTAGACACTGTGTCATCTTGCCAATTCACCACTATGCTATCAATAGTGGTCCTGCCGCCTAATCCAAAATGGGCAAATGGCTCTTGAGAAGATCGATAGCCTCTCACCGTGGTAAAATCTAAAAATTGTTGTTGATCTCCATAATAGATATGTACGAGAGCACCAAGTCCTAGCCGATTCTTAGCACTTCCTTTTAGCTTAAGTCTAATCCAATTCGTTCCAGTACTTCTATTCTCGTATACGAATGCTTTATCATTGATATTATTAACTATATAATCTAAATCACCATCATTATCCAAATCACCATAAGCCGATCCATTAGAATAAGACTTCTGCTCTATCCCCCAGTCTTCTGTGATATTTTCAAATTCTAAATTTCCATTATTACGAAAGGCATAATTTTTAAGTTTAGCTGACGGAGCTTTGTTAAGCATCATTCTTGGTGTAGCGAGGCGTTTCACTTCATTACTGTAGTCTATAAAGTCTCGATCTGTCACATCCTTCGGAAATCCATTAGTAATGATAATATCTCGATCTGAATCATTGTCAAAGTCTGCAACTAATGGCGCCCAGCTCCAATCCGTTGCTGCAACTCCTGACATAAATGCTACATCGGAAAAAATTGGACTCCCTCCCGCTGGAGCCTTTCCTTTTTTATTCTCTTGTAATGTGTTACGCACAAACTGGTATTGAAAATCAAATTTCTCATTATTGATATGATCAGTGTAGCCATTAGGTGGAAGCATCGTTTTTCTTCGATAATTATCTTCTGGCAACATATCTAATGCGATCACCTCTGAGTGTCCGTCATTATTCAGATCTATGACATCGTTGCCCATAGCGGAAAAAGAAGTGTGTTTAAAGTAGGTACTCGCCTGATCTGAAAATGTGCCATCCTGATTATTTATATAGAGCAAATCATTTGATAAATAATCATTGGTAATATAAATATCCTTCCAGCCATCTTCATTCAAATCACAAATATTCAATCCGAGACTAAAACCTTCTATTAGAATACCTGCTTCATGACTTACCTCTTGGTAAACTGGATGTCCTTTGGCATCATCCCCTATATTCTGATACAGATGATCATCTGTATTAGAACTGCCATCTTTTACCTTATTTCTGTATCTGCTGGGAGCTCTATTGTCTGGCATCACATTAGCCACGACAATGAGATCTAAGTCACCATCATTATCATAATCGAAAAAGGCTGCCGCAGTACTATTACTCGCATCTGCAATCCCATAGTCTTCAGCCATTTCTTTAAAAATTGGCACACCATCTTTATCATTTCCTTGATTGACGTAAAGTAGGTTTGATTTATTAGCTATCCCTTTATGTCCACTAGCACATATATAAATATCCAGCTTATCATCAGAATTGATATCTACCAGTGTTATGCCTGTGCTCCATCTGTCATGCTTGACCAGCCCAGATGTCTCAGAAATATCTTCAAACTGTAAATCTCCTTTATTCAGGTAGACTGCATTAGCCACCATATTTCCAGTAAAAATGACATCTTGCAGATCATCATTATTTAAATCTCCGATTGCTGCACCTCCACCGTTATAGATATATTCAAAATTTAGAATATTGAGTTCTCCTTGATCATCAATTACATTATTGAATGTTATTCCTGATTCTTTATAATCTATAAGTCTAAACTGGCTCCCCCTATCTAAATCACAACTCACTATCATAGCAAATAGAATCACTATAATAAAAACACACCTTATCATAAGAAAGAATTATAGACAATTCATAAAAATATAATCTACTTGACTTATACCACAAGAATAATTCTGATAATTCTAATCTGCCGTAATGACAATCACTCCACCCGCTCCTCGTACACCATACAGTGTGGCATCGGAGTCTTTCAATACTCTCACAGACTTAATCTTAAGATTCCGAACAGCACCGGCTGCTATACTATAATCTGATCCTATATCAGTTCCATTCAGTACAAATAGAGGTTGGGTACTTCCTCCAAAGGAATTTACTCCTCGCACCTGCACTGTTGCATTCTGTCCTGAGCCATTGACTATTACACCAGCGACTCTGTTTAGATATGATTCTAAGTTATTTTCTGGAGTCACTTCATTATCTTCCAGCTCTATCATTTGATAATCCTTTTGCATTCCGGCTTTTGTATTTGAGACAGCACAAGAAGTTAAGAATAAAAACAGGAGAAAGATTAGAGTTACAATTCTATTCATAATATATGGTATATTGATTAACTTATTAAGTCCACAGATGATGTTAAATACTTAAGTGATATAAAAATTATCAGAGAACTATTAAGCAGTGACTTAATCTTAAGTCTATTAACCACTAATGCAATTTAAATCATTATTATTTACATAACAAGTTCAATACGGACTTGAGTCATGTGAAACAACTATTTTTTAAGCTACTTTTGCTTCGATTCAGTCATATTCATTTCATAAACCCTTGGATTCTCATTATTGACACCGATTATAATTCTCTCCTCGTTATTGGGACCCTTTATTTTAGAGATAGATCTTATGTCTCCCTCACCTCGAATGCCTAAGCTATTGGTCTTAGCTGAAAATGTTCTATTTCCTTGACCGAATAAAGTCATTCCACCATTTCCCGTTTGTGAACCAATTTCTGGTTTGACGGCTGAGATATTACCCAAGAGCAGTAAATCTAGGATACCGTCTCTATTAAAGTCTTCAGTCAGTGCGCATACTACTGGACCAGCCTGCGCATGATGAGGCAATGCTTCTAATACCAGTCCAGCGTCGGTATTCCACAATATTGAAGTTTTGAGCGTTTCAGCCTTTAATTCTAATGCCCCTTTTTTCTCCTTGCTTGAGAATAATTCTTCATAGCTCTTCTCAGCGTACTGGGCGTAGCTTGCATTCTCCTTTTTCAGAAATGGTAATTGCTTTATCATATCAGATCTCGATGCAATAGGTAGATTTCTTCCTGATGCATCATCATAGCTTGTGATAATAAATTCAGTTTTACCATTACTATCAAAATCCTTGACGAACATTTTCAATGGATGTTGGGATGACGCCTGAAGAAAGGTATTCTCACCCCAGTTTCCTAAGATATAGTCATCATCGCCATCACTATCCATATCAGCTATCGTGATACTCTGCCACCATCCTGTGGTATTGGGTATTGTATAAGTTTTCTTTAATTGTCCTTCAGAATTCTCAAAAATAGTTATCGCCATCCACTCTCCTACCGCTAATAAATCCAAGTCACCATCATTGTCAATATCTGTCCATTTCGCTCCCGTGACCATACCTAACTGTCCTATTTCTTGAGAGGTCACATTTGCCCAGTTTCCCTTTCCTTCATTTAATATAAGAAAACTGGCTGGAATTAACCCATAGTTACCAGGCACAGACCTACCACCAATGAAAATATCATCATCTCCGTCCTTATCTATATCTGCTATTTCTATACAAGAAAGATTTCCTCCACCGGGGGGAGCGATACTTGTAATATCGGAATAGACACCCGCTCCATCATTTTTATAAAATCGAAGACCAAAGTTTATACGACCTTTGTCTATTTCATTTCCACCATGTCCTACGAGGAGGTCGAGATCTCCATCACTATCATAGTCCAAAAAAGCACTGGTAGTCGCCTCTAAGCCTTGATCAAAAAATATTGCTTCTTGAAATGGCGCATCAAAAGATCCTGAAGCGTTTTGCAGAAATAAATTGGAAGCTTGATCTGCTGCACCTAATTGAAAAAAATCATCTAAACCATCCTTATTCACATCTGCAACATTAATGATCGGACCTTCTCTTGAGATGTAGTGCGGCAGTAAGATTTCATAATCAAAATCATTATAGTCATTTTCCTTATGGCTGGCATCTTCAGGTAAGACCAGATCAGAGATCTCATTAAAGTGAACATTTTGGAATTGAGTCGTATTATTTCTGACAAATTTTTGCTTAGCGTCTTTATAGTCTAATTCTATCGTTTTGTTAAGCTCTACTTGAGTAAGTGTCTCCATCTTCAGATCCGGCCAGATTACTTTGAGTGTATCCACTGTACTGGCAGAGCCTGCTCCGATCGTTATATGGGGAGCTACAGAACTTTGAAATCCACGAGATAAATAATGCTCATACTGCTGTACTTCAGAATCAATGATGGCTATAACTTTCGCTCCTATCCCCAGTGTATTTTCACTTCCTCCCTTTAATTTAATTTTCAGATAATTATTTCCTTTTCTATCACTGTGATTCTCATAAAGGAAGGCTTGCATATTTACATTATTGATTACTAAATCTAAGTCTCCATCATTATCAAGGTCACCATATGCAGCTCCATTACTAAACGATGGCGTCGCCAGACCGAGATCTTCAGTAGCATTAGAGAAGCTCATCGCGTTATTATTTAAGTATGCGTAATTAGCTAATGGTGTAGAGGGCATAAATGGCAGGTAATCTCTAAAGTCAGCTCTGCCCTTTTGTTTCACAATAGCTCTTACATTTTCATCATCGCTAATGTATTCTACAAAGTCAAAATCTGATATATCTCTATTTATACCGTTGCTGATAAAAATATCCTTAAACCCATCATTATCAAAATCCCAAAACAAGGTTCCCCAGCTCCAGTCTGTAGATGCTAGCCCTTTTTGATGAGAAACTTCTGAAAAGCCCCCGTCCCCATGATTTATATGTAATGCATTCTGCATAAATTGTGTGTGATAGCCCGCATCTTTTTTAGAGTTTAGCAGTCGATAAGAATCGAATTGTGTCATTGTCTTTCTCCTGTAACTATCTGGAGGAAGCATGTCAGTTGTCATAATTTCTGGATGTCCGTCATTATTTAAATCGCCAATATCAGATCCCATACTATTAAGCGATGTATATGCAAATCGATCTGTTAGTTCTTCGATATATTTACCCCCTCCTAAATTTCTATAGAAATAATCTCGCTCCCAGAAATCATTGCTCACATAGATATCTGGCAGCATGTCTCCATTGACATCTCCCACAGAGACACCTAAGCCAAATCCCAGATCACTAGAATAAATCCCAGCTTCTGCACTGACATTTGAAAATGTATTACCATCGTTTCTGAGTAATTTATCACCACCCTCAGCATCTATTGATTTCCGACTATGAGAATACATTTCTATTTTATCAGGACTTTTAAAGCTATTATTGAGCAAGTAGCAATCCAGATCGCCATCCTGATCGTAATCAAAGAATGAAGCGTGTGTCGAATATCCTTGATCATCTAAATTCCATAGAGCTGCAGATTCTAAGAATGTTCCATCTTTTTGATTAATAAATAACTCATTGGCCTTATTACCCCCTGCGGCATCTCCAGAATTACATACATAGATATCTAACCACCCATCGGCATTAATATCAACCATCGTTGTTCCTGTACTCCAGCTTTTCTCGCCGCCTACCCCTGCTATCTTCGTGGCATCTAAAAAATTAAAATCGTCTTGATTTAAATATAATCTATTACTATTTTGATTTGATGTAAAATAGATATCAATGAGGCCATCATTATTAACATCTCCAAGCGCCACACCACCACCATTGTAGAAGTTTCTATAATTTAAAATATTGAAATCTGCTTTATCTTCTACGGCATTAATAAAATCAATACCAGAATCATTGGAGTCAACCATCGTAAATAGAAAATCTGGAAGTATTTCATTGTGATCACCTTTCTCATCACTACATGAGGTACTTAAGATGATGGCAGCAATAAGCAAATATGTAGATTTCAATTTATTCATGAAAATTTGAAGTAGATAGTGTAAATGTAAGTGCTTTCAGCCCAATTATCTTCTGATATACTGAACAAAAAAAATGCCTTGCACAAAAAATCCCGTAAAGAAATCTAAATGATCTCTTTACGGGATGTCTAACTTAGTTAGCTAAAGCTAATCGTTTATATTGTTACCAACCAGGATTTTGAGTCAACATTGGTGTACCATCTACTTTACTTAATTCTAACTGAATGGTAGGTAAAGGATACCACTGATGTCTATCTCCATAAGCACTGGCTCCAGTAAGATAATTACGTCTTGTTTTCTCAACTTCGAGATAGTCATTAAGAACTTGCTCAGCAATTCCCCATCTTCTCAGGTCAAAGAATCTATGGCCTTCCATAGCAAGCTCTAATCTTCTTTCCATTCTTACTGCATCACGAGCTACATTTGCGTCTGTCCAAGCGTCGTCGTATGTTCCGACAGCATAATTAGCCCAAGAAATAGAAGGATCATCTATAGCTACTTCGACAGAACCACCTACTGGACCTTGAGCACATACTCCTGCTCTTTCTCTTACCAGATTAACTAACTGCCTTGCAGCTTCAAGATTACCCATCTCTACTTCTGCCTCTGCTAACATTAATACAACATCTGCATATCTTAGAATATGAAGATTCAGTGAATGCAACTGATAATTAGCCCATCCCACAGCACTCTGTGCAGAAGAGTTTTGCTCATAGATATTCTTTTTAGGACTGTAAGGTCCAGCCCATGCTCTATCTCTGATCCAGCCTGGAGCATGAAGCCCCCAATCTAAGAATGGAACATCATCACGCCCTGCAGACCAATCTAATCTCGGATCAACAGCATCTGACGCTGTAAGATCAGCATCGTTAAATGAACCATCTAAAAACGGAAGTCCATTTGCATCTACTTTAAACGCATTTACTAAGTTCTGAGTCGGCTGATGAAAACCACAACATCCGAATGGACTACCTCCATGAGGGAAATTCAACCTATCATTTCGATTTCCATTTTCTCCATTTGGATCACCGTCATTAGATGTGGCTTGGAATGCTAATACTGTTTCTGGACCATTTTCGTCATTCGCTGAGAAAACATCATGGAAACAATCCTCTAATGCATATGGGCCATTGTTGACAACATCACTTAACACACTTTGAGCTGCTGAAAAATTCTGTTCGAACATTCTTACTCGCCCGAGATATGATTTAGCTGTCCACGAAGTAGAACGTCCTACTTGAGCTTGTGAGGCAGGAAGCAGCGATATTGCCGACTCTAAGTCACCTATGATCTGTGCTAATGCTGCGGCTTCACCATTATTGGATGTTTGAAAATCTGTAACATCCTCTGTGTATATTGGAATATTTCCCCAATACTTATATGCTTCGAAATGGTAATGAGCTCTCAACATTTTTGCTTCACCCTCTATTCTTGATGCAGCATCTGCATTAATTCCCTCTACTGTTTTCAATAGAGTTAACGTGGCATTGGCTCGACTTACGCCCTCATACACGATACCAAACTTATCGTTCAAGTAACCATCTGCACCTCCAGTACCCCACTGATAGAATTCTACATCAGTCGTAGGCTGCTGATCACCCGGCTCAGATCCTTTATAAGCATCATCTGAAGAGACACTTCCAAAAATCCAGTTACTTCCAGCTGCTCCCCAGCCACCAAAATTGGCAAATCCATCAAGAAGAGAATAGGCAGCAATCAAGGTAGCTTCTACGCCGTCCTGATTACCCAGCGTTCCTGAATCTAAGACCCCTTGAGCTGGACCGTCTAAGAATTCTTCACTACAAGCTGCTATCACCCCAGTAAAGACAAAAACTAAAAGAATATATTTTATGTATTTTTTCATTTCTATTATTATTTATTATTACCGTTAATGCCTTAGAATGCTGCATTAACACCAAAAGATATCACTTTGTTCGTTGGGAATGTACCTCTGTCGATTCCCTGCGCTTGATCAGCTTGATTTCCTGCTGATCCATTTTCGCTTATTGCGGGTAAAGCAGGATCAAGATTATCATAACCTGTAAAAGTTAGAAGATTCTGCGCTTGCACATACAATCTCAAACGTGAGAAACCTGCGTTTCCAATTGGACCTGTCGAAGGAAAAGTATATCCGAATTGTAGATTCTTCAGTCTCACAAAAGATCCATCCTTTACATATGCACTGCTAAACGCAGAACTAAAATTATCATTCTGGTCTAACTGTGGATATTTACAATCTGTACATCCTGGTGTCCACGATTGAGTTAATCTATCTTCTCTGACATTTGTACTAAACAATCTGTGAACTGTAAACTCATCGGTGATATCAAAAATATCATTACCGAATGAACCAAATAAGAAAGCTGTAAAGTCAAAATTATCATACTGAAACCCAAGATTTAATCCTCCAGTGACATCTGGGTGGTAACTTCCTATGACGTCTCTGTCTGATGCATTGATCATTTCATCACCATTCACATCTTTAAATCTGATTCTACCTGGAGCAGCACCATCCTGAGCTGCGTGCGCATCTACCTCTGCTTGTGATTGAAATATGCCATCAGCTACTAACCCATAAAATGAACCGATTGGTTGTCCTACTTCATTTCTGACTAATGAACCACCACGTCCACCGACGGGACCGAAGAAGAACTGTTGTGTTCCATCTATCTGAACGATCTCATTTTTATACTGACCGATATTTACATCTATATTCCACTTTAGCTTAGGTCCAATATCTCCTCTATAACCCAGAGATAAATCGATACCTGTATTCTGCATTTTCCCAATATTTACAATCGGAGGAGAGGAATTACCTGCTGTGGCAGGTAGCGCTGGATCAAATAATAGGTCATCCACCGTTCTCTGGTACCAGTCAAACACGATTGTAAATGCACCTCCAGCAAGGGAAGCGTCGAAACCAACATTTGTAGAAACATTCTGCTCCCACTTCAAATCAGGATTACCATTAGATGTCTTAACGAAACCAGCAATTATGCTTCCATCTCCGTTAATGTCATAGAAGGATGAACTGGTACCACCACCAAATTGGTCAAATACTCGACCTGCGGGAATATCCTGATTACCTGTAATACCCCATCCTGCTCGAATCTTTAAATCATCAAGCCAACCAGCGTTATCTGCAAAGCTCTCATCCGAAACTCTCCACGCAGCACTAAATGCTGGGAAAACACCATATCTATTATTAGCGCCAAATCTCGAAGATCCATCTCTTCTTACGGTAGCACTTACGTAGTACTTACCTCCATAGTTGTAATCAACCTTTCCGAAGACAGATTGTAATGAGCTAAATCCACCGTTACTGAAAGCAAACAATGTTTCTGGATCTGCTAACGTAGAATTAACATACCATGCATTTGGGTCAAGCGTTACGAAATTATTGATGCTTGCTTCAACGAAGTTATTACGCTCTCTTATCGCCTCATAACCCGCAAGTGCGGTAATATTATGATTTTCACCTACAGTCTTATTGTAGTTTAAAGTATTTGTCCATGTCCATGTCGTATTACTCCTCTGATTATCTGTAAAACCGTTTACGTTATTCGGCTCAGAGTCCTCAGGAGTCGTAAATTGAAATCTCCCATCTGCTTGCGCATCAAACTGGACTCCAAAATTAGTCTTGAATGTTAATCCTTCTATCAGCTCCACACCAAGAAATGCATTTCCTAACACTCTATTGGCTTGGAATACATTGTCTTTATCTTTAAATAATACTGCAACTGGATTACTTCCATTACCAAGAGTATTGGCTTTTGCCCCAGCAAAGTATCCGTCCGTATCAAATACTGGAATAATAGGCTGCATTTTGATAATCTGACCAATGGCACTACCCTCACCTTGATTACCAAATCCTCCATCTACATTCTCTACTCTTGACAATGCTATATTCTCACCGAAAGTAAATCTTCCTTTCGTGAATTGGCTATTCGCTCTAATAGAATAACGCTTAAACCACGTATGTTTCATTGTACCTTGCTGATCGAAGTAGTTACCTGAGATGCTAAATGTACCATTCTCAGTACCTCCAGATATCCCAAGGTTATAATCAGATACTCTTGCAGGATCAAATACTTCATCCCACCAGTTAGTACCAGCACTTGCTGGGTGTATCAGATTATTTGGGAATGAATATGTAGACTCATCTACTGTCTGTGTCTGGTTTGTACCATCGTTAGGCCATAGGTAATTTGGTATTGTCTGATTATTAGGATCTCCATAGATATTAGTCGGTACATCTAAACCTGCATTAACATGGCTTCTTCTGACAATCTCTCCATAATCTAATGCATCTTGGATCAAGAACTCATCCATTCCTTTCACAGGTGATTGAACTCCAACGTAACTATCAAAAGTCACTTTTGTCTTTCCTGCTTTTCCTTTCTTAGTTGTAACGATGATGACACCATTATTGGCACGAGCACCATATATAGATGCAGTAGAAGGGTCCTTAAGGACTTGGATTGACTCAATGTCATTAGGATTCAATAAGTTACTAAAATCGTCTTGTACAGGAACTCCGTCAATGACGTAAAGAGGATCATTGTTAGTAAAAGAAGATATTCCTCTAATACGAACTGTAGAACGACCACCTGGTGCTCCACCTGTCGTTACGTTAACTCCAGCAGCACGTCCCTCGAGCTTTTGAATAAAACTTGATGCGATGATAGAATTTGCTTCTTCTGCATCAATGACCGAAACGGCACCTATAATATCTCGCTTACGCTGAGACTGATAGCCAGTCACCACCACCTCGTCTATTAAGACTCCTTGTGAGACGCCTAAGTTAACAACTGATCGATTTCCGACGACTTCTTCAAAGTCATCATAGCCAACATAAGAGATAACTAAAACATCGTCAGCTCCTGCTTCGATAGAATAATTACCGTCTATGTCTGTGATGGTGCCTACGGTAGACCCCTTGACGAGAACAGAGGCTCCGATTAGGGCTTCCCCAGTCTGACCATCGGTAATCGTACCCGATATGGTCTGAGCATATGATATATGCCCGGCGAGTACCAGAAAAGCTAATAATAAGCTATTCCTGATCGCTAGAATAAATGATTTTTTCATAAATGTAGATAGTTTTTTCAATGAAAATTTCGATAATATTAATTAATGTATAAATAATGTACGCAATCGTTTACGAAAAATTTAAAATTGTCCGTTGTATTGCGAAAAATTCCAAATGTATATGGCTTCTTTCCGGGTATTTAAGGCTTCTTTTCGGATATTTCGATCAATACCCAAATATGGTTTGGTTATGTAGGTTGAACAAATATAAAATAAAATGGTACAAATGGAACTAGCTGGCAAATAATTTAATTGTTTTGAAAACAGACTTTAAATTTTCTAAAATTAATCAGAATTCAGAATCTAAAGATCAAATACAAAAATAGATTGAATTATAATTTGGTGAAATGAAATTTTTCATATGATTCATTTTGATTTAGCTTATGCTATGAAGAGATCATTCTATATAAAATATATTCTAACTTTTTGATTAATTATTGTGTAGAAAAAAACATGTTTCATTGAATTAGCCTATATTTGCGCTTCTAAAATTAAAAAGTATATATGCTTATCATAAATGTAAAAGATGAAGAGTCAATAGATAGAGCTCTCAAAAGATACAAAAGGAAATTCCAAAGAACAGGTCTTCTAAAAGAAATCAGAAGAAGAAAGAACTTCACTAAGCCTTCTGTGCAAAGAAGAAATGAAATTCTGAATGCAGAATACAGACAGAAAATGTACGGAGACAAATAAAACTCCGATTTAAGATATATTTTGAGGCTAATCATTCACTTGATTAGCCTTTTTTGATTTATAGAAGAACTCCCCTATCCATCTAAGCTTTTAAGCGCCGAGTCAGTCAATATTTTAACAATCAGCTAAACCACATCAGGATAGTAATAAAGTTTGATTTTAAAATATAGCGCCATGCACCGGTATTATATAATAACTGCAATTTTAAGAAATTGCTCTTTGAATCTTCAGGCCCTTTCCTTACTCTGTGTATGGGTATAGCTTAATGTAGTCGCTGTACATCCCACCGGCTATCATAAATCAAAAAAAGCTGATCATTTACGCGACCAGCTTTCTAAAACTTTAAATTATTAGTATGTATTTCAATGTTTCAAAATTTGCAATTCAATAATATCAGCAAATTAGGAATTATATCTACCCTTGGCTGTCCTAAATATCTGACTCAAAAAGCTTCACCATTATCAATTGTGCAATCAGTTTCCTCTTCCACCTTGCTGCTGACCACCAGAACCGTCATTGCCTCCTTCTCCCGATTTCAAGTCAGTATTCTTGATCTTACTTCTTCTCTCTTTAAAGTTAACCTTACCGAACTTATACCTATACGTGAGACCAAATGATCTGAATGGAATAGAGAAAGAAGATTCTTGCCTAAATCCATTACCGACTATATCAGCATCAAAATCCTTAAACTGACTCCACGGCTCTACGACTCTGATACCGATACTGGAATTTTTAAAATCCTTTCTGACACCGAAGATCAATAGAGAGAAACTGGGATTCTGCCCCTGCAAAGTGAATCTGGGAGATGAAAATATACCAGTGAAGTCTCCCTTAATGGATGAAGAAAATGACAATTCTGCACTTGTAAACAATTGAAATGCCAGCGCACTGTTACTCCTCTCTTCGCCATCTATAATTCCAGTACCATTATAAGTGTTGACATCTCCTCCTCCTCTGAGTGTGACTTTACCTACGGTCTTAGAAGTGAATATATTGACACCGATAGAGTTATTTCTACCTACATTGTTATATGTAGTCTGAGATCGATTGATCGCTTTATCAATTACAATAGACTCTATCAGAGCTGTCGTATTCCTATAGAATAAAGATCCAAATATTGAAATCCCTAAAAAATTAGTGTTGTAGCCTAACTCTACTTGCTTCGTCAGCTCTGGATCCAAGAATGGATTACCGAAACTGGTATTTCCGATGTCTGTCGTATTTACAAAGGGATTGACATACCTAAGGCTGGGTCTTTGAATCCGCTCACTATAGCTCAACTTAAGCGTTCTAAAATTTGAAAGCGTCTTAGAAACAGCAATATTAGGGAGTAGGTTAGTATAGCTATTTTGAAATATTTGCTCCTGAATATCCCCATCGCCATCAATGATCGTTCTTTCAATTCTCGCGCCTATCACTGCATTAAGCTTGGCTACAAAGAAATTATAAGACGCGTAAGCTGCATATACATCTTGATCATATAAGAAATTATCAGTCCGATCTGCATCCACGATATCATAGGCTCCACTTACCGTATTTCTAAGAAAAAATTCTGATGAGCTGTCTATATTTCTAATCACCGTCTTGACCCCGACTTCCAGCTTATTAGACTCTCCCACAGGATGCACATAGTCTATCTGCGCAGTCACCTCCAGATTATCAGGATCATTAAAAATCTTCTCATCTCTTAGCACAAAATTTTCATTAACACTCTCATCTCTTACCACATTATCCTGAGTCTGGATACTGGTGGACAGTTGCACTGCGAATACTAATTCTCGCTTCTCATTGTCCGCAAACTTCTTAGTGAAATCGGTATTCCAGTCTATCCCACTATTAAGGCTGCTCCCTACAGAAGTCCCTGTAAAGTTTGACTGAGAGACCAGATCATCTGCAAGCGCAAACCACTCGCTGGTTCCGTCACGATCAAAAGCAAAGCCTCTGACATTGACAGAAGTGTTAAGCGCATTGAAGGCATTGAAATCATAAAAGGCACTGGCTGATCCTCTGAATCCAAGTCTGGACTGGTTAGTAATCCCTGTACGAGAAAATGATACTATTTCAGATGGTTGTAATGTTCTGGTAAAGGAGTTCTTTGCATCATTCGGTATGGAGTAAAAGGCTCCACCATTAGCACTGAATCCGAATCTACCTTGACCGATATTTAAATTCAAATTCGCACTATTCTGAATATTGCCCGCCGAAGCATTAATGGTACCAGCGACGCCCTCTACACTCTCTTTTTTCGTGATGATATTAATGATACCACCTGAACCCTCTCCGTCATACTTAGCTCCAGGAGCCGTGATGACCTCTACCTTTTTAATTTGATCTGCTGGAAACATCTTTAATGCATCCGCTGCATTAGATGAAAACATACCAGATGGCTTACCATTAATCAATATCTGGACTTGCTGGGAGCCCCTTAATGATACATTGCCGTCCAGATCAACAGATAGCAAGGGTACCTTACGCAGTACATCTGTCGCATCACCACCAGCGATAGAGCTATCATCTTCTGCATTGAACACGATTTTATCTACTTTATTTTCTATTAAGGCTCGTTTGCCTTTTATCTCCACAGCGTCTAATACTATATTGTCAGGGGATAAGCTAACCTCACCCACACTATAGTCAGGATCTTTCAACGTTAAAATGACTTCATCAATCTTCTTAGTCTCATATCCCAGAAAGGATATTTCTAAAGCATATTTACCATCCTTAATATCTGAAAATTTAAATGAACCATCTTCTTCAGAAAGAACTCCATTGATGATTTTATCAGACCCCATCTTAAAAAGAGAGATAGTCGCATAACTGACAGGTAGACTGGTGCCAGGATCAACGATTTTACCAGTTATCTTACCTTTAATAGAAGGTCCTTTTTTACCACCAAAACCTCCAAACTGAGCAGAAAGCTGAAATGAAAATAAAAGTAAGAGAGCTATAGTAGATAGTAGCTTCATAGATTTTTCATGCTGTTAATGGTGATTAAATAGAATAAACTGGTTCAAGTTCAAATAAAACCCGAATTTGTACATAAATAGATTAATATCGACGATAGTCGCAAATTAATATATAAAGAAAGAAAATTAATCAATCTGAAAAGACTAATAGAACTATACCGACACTTTTCATCAAAATACCAAAATGTATTTTTAGACTACCCAGTCAATGTAACTCCCAGATATAACAGACTTCGAGGTCCTCATGACCTACTTCATCCTGTTATAGGTCAAAATAGAGAAGAATATAGAAGACTCTTAAACGGCATCGAGAAGTATCGTGAGCCGTTATCGAAAATAACAGCTCACAAATCAGATGATATCTTGCCATATTGGGAAAATGATTTTTTACCAGCTGTAGATATAGCTGTCCTATATGCTATGGTCGCCAATAATAGCCCATCAAAATATATAGAAGTCGGAAGTGGTACTTCGACTAAAGTGGCAGCACAGGCCATCAGAGAATATTCCCCTTTGACACAGATCTATTCAATAGATCCACAACCAAGATCTAAAATTTCAAGTGTCGTCGACTTCTTGATAAGTAAACCATTCGAAGAGATTGATTTTTTTAAGGAAGTAAACATAGAAGCAGGCGATATCCTTTTTATAGATAATTCTCATCGCGTATTACCTAATTCGGATGTGACTGTTTTATTTTTAGAAATACTGCCTAAGCTCCCTCAAGGAGTGATTGTCCATTTTCATGATATCTATTTACCTTATGACTATCCGCAGTTCATGTGCGACAGATTTTATTCTGAGCAATATATGCTCGCAGCCTTTATTTTGAATAACCCTTCCAGATACCACACCATTTGTCCTAATTATTTTATCAGTGAAGATCCAGAGCTAAGTGAAATTATCAGTCATTTATGGGACATAGAGTCGTTGTCAAAAGCTGAGAGGCATGGCGGTTCCTATTGGATAGAAATTCGATAATAAAGTAAGAAGTAAAGCTCTAAGACTAATATGCTATTTCTCCAGAATTAAAGCATTTAGCATATCCTGAATCTTAACTTGGCGCTCAGAATCTCTATCTGCAATAAGTACTCTGATAAGCATAAATCCTTTAGAGTCTGGCGAAATAATTTGTTCATTCTTAGCATCAGGATCAGGGTCTAAGACAATGGAAATATCTAATTGGTTACTTTCATATTGAAGATCATTCTTCACATAATAATTAACCGTATTAGACTGATATAGTGCAAGTGACCAATAAATAGAATCTGGCATCTGTCCCGAAACACTAATAGGTCCATTATCTAAATCATAAAATAAAGTAACATATGCAAAATCAGGATTAGGCTTTACCACCAATCTTGAATCCTGATCAGGAGCCAATAGGATAGATAGTTTATTGACTTCAGCATCAGGCCTGCTTAATGCTATGCTTTGAAATTGAGAATAAATAAAATTTGGCAGATACTTGATCGCAATAAAATGCCCAACGAATAAAGAGCTACAAAACAGGATGATATTGACAATGAATTTACTCAATTGATCTTTACTATTTCAGGCAGCGGTACTTCGCTAAGATTTTGATAAACAGATGGCGCAGCATTATATAATCTTAGCGTTATACTTAATGCTTGGTTCTGCCCTGATGGTAACCAGTTACCTGCTTGTTCTTTAGAAGAGATTTTAATCTGATAACTATCTTGCCATCTATCATTTATTTCAGGGTTAAGACTATCCTTCACGGAGTAATTAATTGTCTCTGCATTATAACCGTATAGCTTAGATTCGTTGGGGATGAGAAAATCATCTTCTCCATATATAGTGTAGCTCCAATATCGCGCTTCTGGTACTATTCCAGATAATAAATATTCATGATCAGAGCTAAGTGGATTTCCATCACTATCTATTGTGGCATTATAATATAAGACCTCTGACTCCCTCAAGGCAAATAAACCAACCATAGCTATCAATGCTCTTTGTTTGGGATTCTTAAGATCCATAGATGGATTAACTTTCCAAGGACCATTAGTCAGCATAAAGTCAGCTTCCTGCGAGACTTTTTTTTAAATTGTACAGAGCAAATGTCCCACCAATAACAAAACCAAGCACAACTAAGACTAAGTTTATAAATATAGATTTCAATAATAAATTATATGCTCTATGAATAAATATAAGATGCTTTACACGATATCTTTAACAGCTTCTTTAAATTCAGTCCAAGCTATAGATTCATTAGCGCTTTCATCAAATTTTTCTATTAATTTATTAGCGACCAGTCCTCTGATAAAGCCACTTACTTTTGCCTCTTTCAATAATGATTTAATTTCCTTTTTATCTAACTCTCCATCGCTATTTTTATCGAAAAAATTAAAGGCATTTTCATGGGAGTCAAAATGCTGAGTGATGACAATTTTAATTTTACTTAAAATCTCTTTTTCCTTTTTTGATGCCATATCTCTATGATTAGTTTAATTGCTAATTTGATTTAATCCTGTAAGATCTGTTTTGCGTTAGCCAGATCATCCTGATCATTCACATTCATTAATATTTTAACATCATGTATGACGATCTGTTTTACATCATTATTGATCAGCACCTTCCTGGGACAAGAATATCCAAGAGCTAAAAATTCTAATAACTTCAAATAAGACTTTGGCTCCCATATGGTGCATAGCGGATCTGGAAATTCTGCATCAGCCTTAATAAAACAAGTCGCAATTTTAGATTTATCTCTCTGACTCATGAGGGTCGCTATCGCAGCTTCATCCACAAATGGCAAATCTGCTGCAATGACAAGCCAGGCGGCATCAGGATCAGTCCTAAATGCAGATAAAATGCCTCCCATCGGTCCAAGGTCTAAGTACTTATCTTTAATCTCTGACGGTATGAATACATTTTTTTGCTCATCGCGAAGAGATACAAATACTTCAGCGCAATGCTGAGACATCACACCATGTAGATGGTCCACTTGATTCGTGCCATGATAATTGATCACAGTCTTATCATGCCCCATTCTCTGACTCTTGCCACCTGCCAGAATGAGGCCTTTTAGCTTATCATTTTTACTAAGTGAAACCTTTAAATAATCCATTATTTTATCAGTGTCATCCATAGCAATGATAGGCGTATTTTCATTGGTCAAGTCTTTGAGAAAATCATATAGTTCTACCCCTTCATCCTTTATGATGACTAATTCTACATGTGTCAACCTATCCTTCTTTCTTGATAATGATTCTCGCTTACGCTCATCTATAAATACGATTTGGCGATCGGCTGTGAAGTGATTACCATTGACTAGTATTAAGTCCGAATCATGATACAAGAGTCTATGTTGATACTTATTATTTTCTGCCACGATATCTACAGAAACATGGCTCTTATGCTGTGTGGATTTTTGATGAAAGCTTATCTCTGCTGATGTCTTATCATGAGAAGCATCTATATAAGATATCTTATATTCTGACGAAAGTGCTTTAGCTACGCGATCAGTCCATTCCTCTATGACATCGCAAGTGGTGCCTATAATCGCATATTCTGCTCTGCCCCATTCTCCCATGGTAGGTTTCACTAAATTGGCGTGCTTTTTATGATTTTTCATCGCTTTATATTAACTGAATGGGAATTTAAGTGGTCATGACCACTTGGTTTTTATAGTCGCTCTTTCCTCCTGACTTCGATATCAGCCGTGTCTCTTCTATGATGATATCATGCGAGAGTGCTTTACACATATCATATATTGTCAATGCCGCTACGCTAGCACCTGTTAGGGCTTCCATTTCCACACCCGTCTTTCCATCTACGCTTGCAGTGCACGTGATGATGATTTTATTATTCGGCCCTGCCTTGATATCAATAGATACTTTATTTAGCGCGAGAGGGTGACATAAAGGAATCAATTCGCTGGTCCGCTTACTACCTTGAATGCCTGCTATGATGGCTGTGAGAAACACTGGTCCCTTTTTACTTAGCAGTTCATCATTGGTGATTAAAGCAAATATTTCATTTGTGACTTTAACAACTGACTGTGCGACGGCTTCGCGTGAAGTCACTGACTTACCACCGACATCTACCATTTTAGGATTCCCTGCGTTATCTATATGACTCAGTTTATTCATAGTTGCAATTTACAACTATGATTTTAAATACATAGTACAAAAATTTATAATACGTATTGAATTAAATTTCAATACTATGCAGCTATATTCTCAGATTTACTCTCTCGATCTATGATTCTTTTCACTTCATCTAAGCTATTGAATAACTGTTCATATGAGTCGATGATAAAGTACTGAGATTGGAATTTATCCTTGATATATGGCGTATCGAATATCCGCTGTAAGTCGAAAGGTATATGAGTCGCTTCATCTGATATAGAGAAAACTGATTCTCCTGAAGATGAGAGGATTCCTGCTCCATAAATCTTGGTTCGATTATCCTCCTTTATCAGTCCAAACTCTACTGTATACCAGTACAGTCTTGCCATGAGCTCTACAATATGCGGATTCTCAATGTGCTCTAAGGTAATGGTACTGATGCCCTGTAGAAACTGACAGAAATGAGGCTCACTCAGAAGAGGAATATGTCCAAATACATCGTGAAACATATCTGGTTCCTCTAAGTAGTCAAGCTGAGCTTTGGTCCTGAGCCAAGTCGTCGCTGGAAATTGCTGCTTAGCCAGATGCTGAAAAAAAGGCTTATTGTCTATCAGACCTGGGACGACATATATTTGCCATCCTGTAGCTTTATTTAATTCAAAATTGACCTGATCAAAACGAGGCACTAGAGAGGCTTCGAAGCCGCACTTTATCATTCCATCTAGGTAAGACTGACTGGCTAATTCATGTATGATCTTCATTTGTCTAGAAAACAATAATGACCATACTTCATGGTCTTCAGCAGTGTAGGATAGATATTCTTGTACCATAGACATTCGTTTAGCGTGACAATAGTTGCTACAACAAATATATTATTTTATTAATGCCTATCCAAAAATTATAGTTAGATTATTTGTCGTCTAAGTAATTAGCATAGATGGTATTTAAAATTCGTTGGAGATCAGCGAGATCTTTATGATCTAATCCTTGCCACCCCTTGTCACGATTAGATTGAACCTCAGGAAGCACCTTGGCGATGACATTTATTCCTGCCTTTGTCAGAATGACCTTATGTCTCCTTCTATCTCCTTCAAAAGGCAATCGCTCTGTAAATCCTTTCTTACAGAGTAAGTCAATGATTCGAGATACTGTAGGCGCATCCTTATAAGTGTCATCCGCGATCTGATTCTGAGAGAGTCCTTCCTGCCGACCATTTAGCTTATTCAGCAGCAACCACTGCTCAGGAGTCAGATCAAGCTCCAAAGTCTTGAACCTCTGATTAAGGTCACTCCGCAGTGCCTTGACTGCCCTGTCTAGGATATATCCGAATGCTGGTACTTCTTTCATCGTACTGCAAAGATTATTAGTCTAATAAACTATTCAAATTCTAAGGGATTTATTTTTTTGCATTCTTTTAATTACTTGCACTTAACAAAGTCGGTAAAACTAACGTTGTCAATGAATATGAAGGAAAAACACAGATTTAAATTAACATTCCTCTTTCTAAGTTTATGCGGTATTCTATCAGCTCAGTCAGATAAAAGTATATTAAGCGGTTATATCAAGGATGCAGACAATGGTGAGACCCTTATCGGGGCAAATGTCTATATACCTTCACTAAGTACGGGCACAGTATCTAATGAGTATGGCTTCTACTCTATGAATATAGCTCCTGGCACTTATGAAGTGCTGTACTCCTATGTTGGTTTTCAGCAGTCTGGAATTACCATAGATCTAAGCCAGAATGTGACACAAAATATAGAATTAGCACTGGAGTCCGCTACACTAGATGAAGTAGTAGTGAGCTCCAAAGTAAAAAATGCTAATGTCAGCGATCTAGAGATGAGCGTCAATACACTGGATATAGGTACAATAGAGAAGCTCCCTACCCTCCTGGGCGAAGTGGAAATACTACGAAGCCTTCAGCTACTACCAGGTGTCAGTACTGTGGGAGAAGGTGCCGCTGGCTTCAATGTCAGAGGCGGAAGTATAGATCAAAACCTGGTTCTGCTAGATGAGGCCCCAGTATATAATTCTTCTCATCTATTCGGATTTTTCTCAGTATTCAATCCTGATGCCGTGAAAGATGTCAAGCTTTATAAAGGCGGTATCCCGTCCAGATACGGAGGTCGATTATCGTCTATCCTAGATGTCAGAATGAAAGAAGGGAATAATAAAAGACTTGCCGTCAATGGTGGTGTTGGCTTCATATTCAGCAGACTATCCATAGAAGCCCCACTGATTACAGATAAATCTTCATTCATATTCGCAGCTCGCCGATCATACATAGATGTGCTTGCTAAGCCTTTCCTATCTGATGATCTGAATGATTCTGCTTTAAATTTTTATGACCTAACCCTGAAGACTAATTACAACATCAATGATAAAAACAGAATATTCTTATCAGGGTATATGGGGCGAGATAATTTTGGATTTGGAGATGATGCTGGATTTAACTGGGGTAATCGGACCATAACACTCCGATGGAATCATCTCTTTAGCGAGCGTCTCTTCTCTAACTTTACAGTGCTGGCTAGTGACTATGATTATGATATCAATTTTGGCGATGATGCACAGAATAACTTCAACTGGAATGCTAGTATCAAGAATTATAGTATCAAACCAGAGATGACTTTCTTCATCACTCCTGGGAATCAAGTGAGATTTGGTGGGCAGGGGATCATTTATAAATTTGAGCCAGGCAATGCTGTGGGTGTCAGCGAAGGCGAAACAAGAGACCTAAGTCTCGACCCTAAGTATGCGATAGAAAACGCACTTTATGTAGAGAATGAACTCAGCGTGAATGATCAACTGAGCATTAATTATGGTCTCCGTTTTTCTAATTTTAACTATACAGGTCAAGGTGCCGCCTACACTTTTGGAGAATCAGAGGCAGGCACTCGAAGACCCGTGAATGGCCTAGAAACATTTGATCAGTGGGAATCCATTCAGCGACATAGTTCACTCGAGCCTCGCTTCTCCATGAATTATACTTTCAATGAATCAAGCTCTATGAAAGCAAGCTTCATGAGAACAGCCCAGTATATTCATCTGATCTCTAATACGGCTGCTTCTACACCCGTGGATATCTGGACTCCAAGTACAAATAATATACAGCCCCAAAGAGCAAGTCAAGTAGCTATCGGCTATTTTCAAAACTTCAAGGATGACACATATGAGCTTTCAGTAGAAGCCTACTATAAGGACTATGATGACTTAGTCGACTACATTGACGGTTCTGATCTGCTACTCAATGAGTTATTAGAAGGTGATCTTCTAGCAGGTGATGGTCGGGCTTACGGTCTCGAATTCTTATTAAAAAAATCTAAAGGGCGATTTTCTGGATGGTTGAGCTACACTCTAGCAAGAACAGAACGCAAAGTCGAAGGCATTAATAATGATGAATGGTATCCTTCCCGATTTGATCAGACTCATAACCTAAGCTTATCTGGCTTCTATGATCTCAGTAGAAGATGGAGTCTCAGTAGTACATTTTCGCTAGTCTCAGGCACGCCTCTGACATTTCCGACTTCGAGATTTGAGCAGCAGGGATATATCATACCTCATAATGCACAAGACTCGAGAAATAATACCAGAATACCCACTTATCATAGGCTTGATATTTCTGCGACTTTAGGTCCTAAGGATAGGCCTAATAAGAAGTGGAAAGGCGAATGGGTGTTCTCCATTTACAACGTATACAGCAGGCGTAATCCCTTCTCTATATTCTTTAGGCAAGAGCTCGGCGAGATATCGCCTGGGCAAGCGATCAATACCGAAGCTGTCAAACTATCTGTCATCGGAAATTTCATTCCTTCTGTTTCTTATAACTTTTCATTTTAATCGATATGACTACATTCTATTATAAATCAATCTTATACTTATTAATTATTTTATTAATGTATTCTTGTGAAGACATCATAGACGTAGATTTGCCAGATGCTGATGCAGCTCTTGTCGTAGATGCATGGATCAGTGATGAAGCCAAAGATCAGACCATTACCTTATCCCTAAGTCAAAACTACTTTAATGCCGACTTCGTCAATAAAGTAACTGATGCAGTGGTAACAGTAAAGCATGATGATGGACAGACGTATGACTTTAATCATACGACAGACGGAAAATATGTCTATGACGCTGCCACTAATGGAGCTATCAGTCGGATGGGCAGCCAGTTTACCCTAAGTGTCGTGTGGAATGGGAATTCTTATGAAGCTGCAACCATACAAAACAATGTACCTGCAGTGGACTCGATTGGTTTCGAATTAAGAGAGGGTGAGATCTTTGGACCAGATGGTATCTATGCACAGTTCTTTGCTCGCGACTTTGCGGGAAATGGAGATGCTTACTGGATTAAGACTTCTAAAAATGGGGTCTTTCGAAATGGTCCTCGTGAAATGAATATTGCATTTGATGCAGCATTTGATGCGGGGTCGGGTATAGATGGCATCACCTTCATCTCTCCTATTAGAGAATTAATCAATCCCATAGATGAGGACTTCACGCCTATTCCATGGCTTGAAGAAGAGACGATCCGAGTCGAGATTCACTCTATCTCAGTTGATGCATTTCAGTTCATGGAGATTGCTCGTGATCAAATGCTGAATGGTGACAATGGGATATTCGCGATCCCCCTGGCAAATACGAGAAGTAATATCATTAACACCTCTACAGGTGTAAGGGCTCTTGGGTTCTTTAATGTAGCCTCTGTTTCTTCGTTAGAGAAAGTGGTAGAACTGTAGGGCTCAGTTTGGTAAAATCACTATAAACAGAATTAAGTAAACATAGGATAGACCTGTTTCACTAGCTCAATAAAAGCTTTAGCTATTTTAATTTTTAATACACATAACCCTAAGGAGTGCATACTCTATATCTACAAATAGATAGAACACACCATAACTAACTTAGCACAAAATACATGGATTACAAATGACGCTCAGCATGATAAGAAGACCTCACCAGAGGACCACTCTCTACATATTCTAATCCTTTCTCTAATCCGACTTCTTGGTACATGGCGAATGTATCTGGGTGGACAAACTTCTCCACGGCTAAGTGCATTTTAGTTGGTTGTAAATACTGACCAATGGTTAAAACATCACAATCATGAGCGACTAAGTCATCCATGATTTTAAAGACTTGTTCATCTGTCTCGCCGACACCGACCATGATACCGGACTTGGTTCTTTTACCCGCTGCCTTGGTTCTTTTTATTTGCTCAAGACTACGAGCATACTTGGCCTGGGGTCGTACTTTTCTATATAAAGCTTCTACGGTCTCCATGTTATGAGAGACGACTTCTTGACCTCCTTCGATCATACGATCGAGTGCATCCCAGTTAGCCTTTACATCAGGGATGAGGGTCTCTATGGTCGTAGTGGGACTTAATGCCTTCGTCTGGACCACTGTCTGATACCATATTTCAGCACCTCTATCTTTGAGTTCATCTCGATTGACTGAGGTAATGACTGCATGCTTCACTTCCATCAGTTTTATGGCTTCTGCCACTCTTGCTGGCTCATCTTCATCATATTCTGGTGGTCTACCAGTCTTTACAGCACAGAATGAGCAGCTCCTCGTACAGACATTTCCCAATATCATAAAGGTGGCAGTCCCTGCTCCCCAGCACTCTCCCATGTTAGGACAGCTCCCACTCTGACAGATGGTATTGAGATTATACTCATCGACTAATCGACGGACTCTCTTAAAATCTTCGCCAATCGGTAGTTTGACACGAAGCCAATCGGGACGCTTCTTCCTTTTAGGACTGGAAGGGTTTTCTATGTTAGAATTGACAACTGGTAGTTCTATCAATGGTTCTGTATTTATTACAAAAATAAGCTATTTACTAGACACTTTTAGGAGAAGTAAGTTCAGAATATAAGTCTATGATTTTGAGATTAAAGAAGACTATGAGTGTTAAAGGATTTTAGTAAGTAAGTACAACATACAAGCAGGCTTTAATAATTACTTAAACTTGAATTGTTTAAAGCTGAATGAAGTGTTTTGAAGGACTACTTTCGCTTACCAAACTGAAAAGAAAGATACAAATTCATGTGAATAAACTTATTCTGGACACCCTCTCTCTCCACTAATATAGGCAGTCGTCTAGGAAAGGCATCTACCATGAGTCCTATCTCTACTGCTTTCACAGCTTCGTCATACGCTCCAAATGCGAAGTGCCCACTGATCTTACCATGCGCGCCCACTGTAGGCCGTGTAGACCAAAATCCTGTAAAGAAGCTCTCTCCTCCAAATATCTGGCTGAAATTAAGAAATTGCTCTCTATTCTCTTCGGTGTATCTTATGGTCTGAAGGTTATCAAAGTCTTCAGAAGTGACCACTTTAATATGATATGGTCTCTTGAGGACTAAGCTCAGTCCATAGTTATAGCTGATTCCGACAGCAAGACCTTTACGCTTAGCTTTCTCTGTCAGGTATTTCTTCTTACCCTGACCAAAACGAAACATGTAGATGCTGTTCTGCTTACCGTAAACGAAAGATGATGATAGACCTTCGCCAGAAAAATTGACATTTTTATTTTGCCTTCTTTCACGCAGATCTTTCAGTGTGGCGAATTCTATAGAAAAGTAACTGGAATTATAATAAGATTCTATCTCGCCAAAATACATCCCAAAAGAAATACCACTGTTATACACCTTTAAATCATAAGCTCGCTCAGTCTCATAGAGCACACCTTTCAGATTATATTCTAACTGTTTAGGTTGAAAAACCACTTGCGTGAAGGCTGTAATTGTGACGCTAATAAAAATGAAAATGTATAAGGTCTTTATCATGTATATACCTAAAGTTAGGAATTTAATTATTTACTGCCCAGAATGTTTATCAAAAGTGAACATTATATGACATTTTTAGACTGTGATATACATCTATTGCCATCATATATCTCCCAGAATCAGCTATATCTCTCAGTACTTGGAGAGAATCTTTGGACATCAAGTTCGTCCGATCACTGCTTTAGATGGTCAGTATGATGATGCAGTGCTGATCAATTATACACGATCAGATATGACGATGAAGCATATCTCTGTGTACAATGCTGGCCTATTAGAGCAATCTCAAATTACTCCTCTTAGACCTAGCGTAACTGATAAAGATGACTTTATAAAATTATATCCATCAGATAGCGACTCTTCTATTGATCTTACATTTGATATTGACTTTGATCTTTTATCAGCAGTATTTTACTGTATCAGCCGCTATGAAGAGTATCTGCCTTTTACTCCAGATGTACATGGAAGATTCTGCGCTGATCAAAGCTGGATGCATTTATATGATATATTAGAAATCCCGATAGTAGATATTTGGATAACTCATCTTAAAGAGCAATTGATGAAGGCTTATCCGCAAGCAGCATTTAAGGATAACCAGTTTTCTATACTCCCTACGATAGATATCGATATAGCCTGGGCCTACAGCCAAAGGTCTACCCTCTCACAGTCTGCAAGATTAGCAAAGAGTATACTTGCTTTAGATTTAGATCAAGCTAAGATTATCGGTCGGTCAATAGGTCAAGATAAAGATCCATTCGATACATTTGAAAAATTGAATCAGCTTCTCAAGAATCATAGGTCAGTCTACTTCTGGCTGATGAAGCACCAGCTGCCACACGACACCGCGTATTATATAAATCACGAGCCGTTCCATCATCTTGTCCAATCAGTAGCTTCCTACTCAGAAATAGGAATACATCCATCATATAACTCTTATCTTAATCCAGTATACATATCTTCAGAAAAACAGAAATTAGAAGCTATCTCCTCTTTGAATATGACTAAAAGCAGACAGCATTATCTCAGGCTGTCATTACCAGAATCTTACAGACAGCTGATCACTCTTGGAATTAAAGAAGAGTATTCAATGGGTTATGCAGGTGTAGTAGGCTTTCGAGCAGGTACCTCATTTGCCTTTCCATTTTACGACCTACAGAGAGAGGTATCGACAGACTTACTGGTTCATCCATTTCAAGTCATGGATGTGACGCTCAAGGAATATTTAAAACTAAAACCTGAAGCAGCCATAAAAAAAATAGCCTCACTCAAGGCTGAGATAAAATCAGTCGGAGGTCAGTTTAGCTTTATCTGGCATAATAGTTCTTTCCATGAGGGTGATGGCTGGCATGGCTGGGATAAAGTCTTAGTAGAGTGTCTAAAGAAAGAATAATTCTTCTACTTTTGAGCCTATGTCTTTATCTCCATTCACATTGATTATCGTAATTCTTGGATACTTTATGGTATTGATGACGATCTCGTACTTGACTGGAAGAGAGGCAGATAATCAATCATTTTTTACAGCTAAGCGTAAGTCACCATGGCTATTGGTCGCCATTGGTATGATCGGTGCTTCTCTTTCAGGAGCAACATTCATCTCAATACCTGGCGTGGTCGGTGCTGGTGGATTGAATCAGTCGTTTAGTTATATGCAGGTTGTTTTTGGATATCTGGTGGGCTATTTTGTTATTGCTACAGTCCTCATGCCTGCTTACTATCGAATGAATCTCACCACGATCTATGAATATTTGAAAGAGAGATTTGGTGTGGTGAGTTATAAGACGGGTTCGTTTTATTTTCTGTTATCCAGAATCATTGGAGCTTCATTTCGCCTGTTTCTGGTTTCTATTGTCCTACAGAAATTCATCATGGATGCATACGGCGTTCCATTCTGGTTGACGGTGGCCATCACGATTATGCTGATTTGGATTTATACTTATAAAGGAGGCATCAAGACCATCGTCTGGACTGATACGCTACAGACGGTCTGTATGCTGACAGCAGTCATCCTGACTATATCTGCGATTCTGAATGGCATGGATTTGAGTTTGGGAGACTTAGTCAGTACTGTCAGGAAGAGCGATTATTCGCAGATGTTTTTCTTTGACGGCGGATGGGAAGATGGTAATAATTTCTTCAAGCAGTTTACAAGTGGAGCTCTCATAGCCATCGTCATGACAGGCTTAGATCAAGATATGATGCAGAAGAATCTGACTTGTAAAACATTAGGAGATGCTCAGAAAAATATACTTACGTTCAGCTTCATCTTAATCTTTGCCAATCTGCTGTTCTTATCTCTAGGTGCACTGATGTATATATATGCCGACCACATCGGTATGGAGATACCAGCAAAGACTGATCAGCTCTACCCGACTCTCGCACTGGAACATCTATCACCTTTCATCGGAGTTGTTTTTCTATTAGGATTAATCGCTGCTGCATATTCAAGTGCTGACTCTGCACTTACCGCACTGACGACATCCTTCTGTGTTGATTTTTTAAATTTTAATGACTCATCAGAATCCGAAGCTCAAAAAACCAAGACGAGGCTTAAAGTCCATCTTGCTTTCTCTGTGATTTTATTCATTGTCATCGTGATATTTAAAGCTTTGAATAATGACGCCATCATCAATGCCCTCTTTGTGGTATCAGGATATACCTATGGACCTATATTGGGTTTATTTAGTTTTGGTATGATGACTAAGAGAATCGTAAAGGATAAATATGTATTAATCGTATGCCTGGCAGCACCAATCATTAGTTACTTTTTAGATAGTAATTCTGAAGCTTGGTTCAATGGATTTAAATTTGGATTTCTGACTTTGGCACTGAATGGGCTGCTGACATTTATAGGGCTATGGATTATCTCTAACTCTCGAAAAGGCGCTTGATAAAATACTTAGCATGGACAAAATAACGGAGAAAGATTCTCTCTATAAACATTTAGATAAAATGTCTACTTCTGAGCTTCTACAGAATATGAATCAAGAGGATCAAAAAGTAGCTCTTGCAGTAAAAACAGTTATCAAAGACATAGAGCCGCTCATCGATGTTATCACAAATAAAATGGAAGCTGGTGGCAGACTCTTCTATATTGGAGCTGGCACAAGCGGCCGCCTTGGCGTCATAGATGCTTCTGAGTGTCCACCGACATTTGGAGTGCCGTTTGACTGGGTGGTCGGTATCATGGCAGGTGGAGATGCTGCCATCAGAAAGTCTGTTGAATTTGCCGAAGACAGTCCCACTCAAGCATGGATCGACTTACAAGCATGGGACATCAACTCTCACGATGTGGTGATCGGTATTGCAGCATCGGGTACGACTCCATATGTCATTCATGGCTTAGACACTTGCAGGAAGCATGACATCGTCACTGGGTGTATTACTTGTAATCCGGGTGCTCCACTAACTAAAGTATCTGACTACCCTATCGTTGCTGTAGTGGGACCAGAGTTCGTCACGGGTAGTTCACGCATGAAGGCTGGCACAGCTCAGAAGCTCATCCTCAATATGATCTCTACATCCGTTATGATTAAGCTCGGCAGGGTGAAGGATAATAAAATGGTAGACATGCAGCTGTCTAATGATAAGCTGGTAGATCGTGGGACACGTATGGTGGTGGCTCAGACTGGCTTGAATTATGAAGTAGCTAAACAGCTGTTGCTTGATAAAGGGAGTGTGCGGGCGGCTGTGGATACTCATTTATCTGATTAATTATCTTTTAATTCTATGTAGCTCAGTCGTTATAGAATCAATTAATTGTTCGATGGCTTTCAAGAGAAGTGCAAAATAAAAAAATCACATCTGGTATTAGATATCGGTACCTGAGTCAATAGCTATTTAATTAAAATACATTTCACTATCATCTATACCGATCAAACCAAGCGACCACATGCTCTACCTTAGTAATCAACTGGCTGGGCCGATTAGAAATAAAATGATAAGCCCCGGGGATCTCTACTAATGCCGTGTCTATCTTCCTCAGCTTAAGGGCGTGGTATAATTGCTTTGCCTCTGAAAGTGGAGTCCGCATATCTGAAGTACCGACCATCACCAAGGTAGGTGTTTGAATATTCCCGACAAGTGAGATTGGTGAGAAGTCCCAGTACACCTGGGGGTTCTCCCATGGTTGACCGGGATATCTGGTATTGGCATATCCATAATAGTTATCCGCTGTGAGGGTCTTGCTGATCCAGTTCATGACTGGCTTCACCACAGCGGATGCTTTAAAACGGTTATTTTTACCGATCATCCACGCAGTCATGATGCCACCTGCGCTACCTCCTGTGACGAATAATTGATCTTCGCTCGTGATTCCTTTTCTTAGGACAGCATCCACACCATCCATGACATCTTGATAGTCATCACCAGGATAATTATGATATAGTAAGTTACCAAAATCTTCTCCATAGCTGGTACTTCCTCTTGGATTAGGATAGAATACGATATAGCCTGCAGATGCATAAAGCTGTATCTCTGGTGAGAATCTATCGCCATAATTAGCGATCGGTCCTCCGTGATTCTCTACAATTAGAGGGTATTTTTTATTTGAATCATAGTCAGGTGGATATGCAATCCAGCCTTGAATATCTCGATCATCCATGGAAGATTTATACCAGATTTCTTCTACTTTAGACAAGCTACGATAAGCTAAGAGATCATCATTGAGTGACATGATAAGTGACTCTGCCTTAGAGTAATCAGTCTTAATCGCTAGTTCTGAAGGATGCGAAGGCGTGGTATGAGTGTATACCACAGAACCATCATCTGCGACAGAATAAGATCCTCCACCATAAGGTCTACCTATCCCAGTACCGCCTAAGTTATCTGCTACTTTATGAAGACTGCCATTGGAGGAAACATAAGCGATCTTAGTATTACCTTTATCGTCGTACTGCACATATAGCTTTTCTCCATCTTTACTCCACATTGGAGACGAAACTGACCTATCTAAATCCAGTTTTTTTTCACTTTTTACTAAGCCATTGATATCCATCGTATATAGCTTAGTGAGCTGATATGTCTGCTTCTTATCATCGTAACCTATGTATGCTATCACCCCATCTGGTGATATGGCAGGACTATGATCAGGTCCGTCCCTATCTGTGAGTTGTGAGATTAGACCTGACTTGATATTGACTTTATATATTTCAGAATTTCTGAATTCATATTCCCAATTGTCTGACCGATTCGCTGAAAAGACTAAGTGCTGTGCATCTTTCGTCCATACAGGAGCTGACCTGTGATTATATGGGCCAGACGTGATTTGTCTGACAGATCCACCAGAAGCCGGGAGAGTAAATAGTTGGTAGAAGCCTGGCCGCATGTAGCCTGAACCATCCGCTTCATGCTTGACTCTTGTTGTAATCCTTGGGGGTGGAGCCCACTCGGCACCTTTGGGTTTAGCAGGCGCTTTTACTAATGATAATTCATGGCCTGAGACAAACATCGAAAAGGCCAAATGCTGTCCATCAGGAGACCACCGTATCCCTCTGGGAGATGCATGTAGTGATGAAAGTCTAGCTACTTTAGCCGAGTTAAGCCAATAGACAAATACTTCTGATCCGTTTTCTGTCGAAGAGGTAAATGCGATCTTACTTCCATCTGGTGACCATCTTGGGCTTGATTCATTTTGATCATTATTTGTTAGCTTTTGATGATCCGTACCATCTGAATTAATGATCCAGATCCGAGACTGCCGTCTATCCTTCATAATATCCATCCCTCTTCTGACGTACACTACTTTAGATCCATCAGGAGAAATCTGTGGATTCTCCACCCATTCTAACTCGAATACATCCATCGCAGAGAATGGTGGTAATGGCTGAGCTTTGACAGCGAAAGCAGAAAAAAAAATCCATAGTAAAACGAAGTATATTAGATATTGACAAGATTTAGGCAGCATAGTACTTTATATTATAATATCACTTTATGATGTGGGTAAAAGCTGTAGCAATTTACAAAAATCATAAAGAACCAAAAGTATAAAGAAGACGAGGGTGACCCTACTAAAGTCTCATATGCAAATTCAGAAAGCCATATCTACCTTGTGTCCCAAACTGCTGGATATTTCTATTATATGGGAATAGGCCATTAACCAGATTAGCCGAATGCGCATTCCTATCAGGATACACATCTAACAGATTAGACATACCTAAAGATATATGGAAGACATCAGTTAAGATATATGTCATACTGAAATCAGCCAGATACCTTGGGCTAAATGTCTGATCTCTTGACTCTACTTCTCTGCTGAGCTCATTGAACTGCCAGTTTTCACTGAATCCATCATTAGGATGAAGATAGCTAATCGACCCAAATCTGGACAGCCTAACCTGAAACCCAAATTTCTTAAAGTTAAGCTTTGCACCTAACATAAATTTGCTGGAAGGCTGAGCAGATTCCAATAATGCTATATCCGATCTATTAAATAATGATTGTGATACTGGTTGAAGCAGGCTATTCAAATTTATAATGGTACTGCCTGAATCATCTCGCTTTATCCTGCTCTGATTCAAATGACCCGATAGTGAAAAATCAATAGAACTTTGCTTCCCAAATAGCACTCGATACTTCACAAGCATCTCCAGACCTCTAGTCGTGGTGCCTACAGCATTAGTAAAAAACTGCGCATAATTAGAGTTTAGGTCAGTCAGTAAATTATCGATATCAGAATTTAGTCCTCTGGACAAGCGACTGGAAATAATGATTCTATCATCTACATCTATCAGATAAGATGTAATGGCCACGCTCAGATGATTCAGGGGCTTGGCTACAATACTGAAATTATAGTTAATAGAGGATTCGGCTTTTAGTGGTTCCACTTTAAAATCATTCAGGACTGCAGACGACTCATTATTAAAATGATCTATGATGATGGACTTAGAGACTCCATCAGAAGCTGATATGAATTGATTAGATCTACTGGCATAGTGTATCTGATGCAGTGATGGTGCTCTGAATCCTGTATTCGCAGCCGCTTTAATTGAAATTGTCTTCGTGGGGTTATATCTCGCAAAGATTTTCCAACTTAGATTAGTCCCGAAGTCTTCATAATTTTCAAATCTTGATGAAAGTCCGATCCTCAGTTTATCTGCAATATTCGACTCTATATCTGTATAGAAGCCTAAATTGGCCCTATTTCGCTTCAATGCATACTCAGGGCTTATGCCTGGGAAGAGCGATAAGTCCTCTACATTCACATCGATAAGTCGAGATTCATATTCGCGATATGATTCTGCATCTCCTACTAACTGATTATAATTCTCTAATCTAAATTCTGCTCCTACACTCAGATTAATATTCCGCTCCTTGCCTACACCCACAGAGTAGTCAATATTAGTCGTATTCTGAGAATACTCTACCGTACCAGCATTAACCTCGGTTGTGCTCGCAGGGCCAAAAGCTGTCTCCTGATCAAGAATATTATAAACTATAGAATTCTTGCCATTTGTATTACTGACATCGAGCACCCCATTTTTAAAAGTCCTTTTAAATCCAAAACTGAAAGATCGATCATTGATATCTGTATCTAATATCGGAGAAAATCCATTAGGATTGGGTATCACTGGATCTTGCAGCTGAAATGGAAATATATAGATACCTGTAGACCTTCCAGACTTAAATGAAAACCCTCCATTAGCGTATAAACTTACATTCTGACCAATGTCGGTCGCTGTATTGATAAACATTGTAGAAGCGGAAATCTTTGCATTACCAAAGCTCATCACCCTTTCCTCTCCAAAACCGGCATGGGTAAAAAAGTCCATCACATTCTCTGGATTCCTGTCTAAATCATTTCCAAAAATAGGACCTGAGTATTTTTCTGATCTATTGATAGGATCCCGTTGAATATGATTGAGTGAGAGATTTAGATAACCGCCTGATTCGTTTAGCTTTAGCCCAAAATTAGTTCCTATATCCAAAGTCTCACCGTCACCTTTTGTCGTGATTCCTGATTTTATATTCACTTCTGAATATTCTACATTCTCTTTTAAAATAATATTGATCACACCTGCTATGGCATCTGAGCCATACTGAGACGAAGCACCATCTTGAAGTATTTCAATTCGGTCAATGATACTGACAGGGATCGCATTAAGGTCAGTAGATACTGATCCTTTACCGACGGTATTACTGATATTGACTAAAGCACTCTGATGCCGACGCTTACCATTCACTAATACAAGGACTTGATCTGGTCCCATATTCCTCAGAGTAGCAGGATCTATGTGATCAGTCGCGTCTGCAATACTCTGATGGACTGAATAAAAAGAAGGATGTTCTGTCTGTAAGAGTTCGGTCAATCCTGTAGGATAATCTGACTTTATCTCATCTATACTAATAACGCTAGCCGCTGTGCCATGTTCTAATATCGTAGATTCTATGCTACGTGAACCCGTCACGACGACCTCCTTCAAGTAAGGGCTTGACTCTAAGACAAAGTCAAGCATCACTTTCTGTCCTGGTCCAATATCCACTGTAGATCTTGATTCTTCCATACCTACAAAGCTGGCTGTGAGAGGCCAGTTACCTGCATCTATTTCAAGCTCGTAGTTTCCACTTACAGAGCTGATCACGCCGACAGTAGAGCCCTTCACTGAAATCGTAGCTCCAGGAAGTGGTCGATTATTAGAATCTAAGATACTCCCATAGAGTGTAGATCTGCTGTCTTCTCTGACGATAGAATATAATTCCTCAGCAATTTGTATTGCCTTGAATGAGGTCTGCTCTCTTATATGATTTAGTATGAAATTAATTGATTGTGAAAAAATATCTGGGTTGTACTCAATGAGACTACCTTTTAGTATGCCGCTCTCTTTGGAAAAAAAAATATTCTTTTCTTTTTCTATTAACTCAAAAAAATCAGAAAGTTGAATGGTATTGTTGTCAGTTTTAGACTCGACTTGGGCAAAAGTAATGAAGTTAGTCAAGCTCATAAAAGACCCAACTAAAAATAATCTAAGAACAAAATGAACTGAAGTTAACATCAAACAGACAGATTTACATTACAAATCTAATCCTTTTGACTGTAAGTTATTTGAATTTCTTGTCCGTTGTAGGTATGACTTACACCAAATGATGTAGAAAAAGCTTGAAGTATAAGATCAATGTTCTGAGTTGGGAATGTACCATCGAAGGCTCTTTTGCTGGTCAATAATGCTTCTGGTGCATTAATTTGATATCCAAAATAGTCCTCTAAACTTTCAACAAATTCTCTTGTGGTAGCTCCTTCAAATACAATAGCTCCATCTTTAATAGATGTGTACTGCTTAGTCGTGCTTAATTTTTCAACTGAGATCGATTGATCTGCTCGAAGAACTAATTTATCACCTGCTGTCAGATAGACTGGTTCAATAGTAGAACCTACTTCTTTCGGGGTGACTCTGACTTTGCCTTCTTCTACGACTACAGTAACTGCGTCATAATCTACATCGACTAAAAACTTAGTCCCTAACACATCTATATTAGCAATGGAGGTGACTACGGTAAATTCATTAGATCCTATAGTTGGTGAGGAATTGATATCGAAGAAAGCTTGGTTCGCCAAATGGACAATACGTTTTTCGCCATTTGCAAATGCTTCGTCTAGCCAAATAGTTGATTCGCCCTGGAGTGTGACAATTGAGCCATCATCCAATGAGACTTCTGCAATCGAGCCAGCAAAGGAAGAATAATTTAATGGGCTACCTGAATTATAATTAAACGCAAAAAATAAAAGTGCGAGACCTGCCGCAACACTTACAAGATGCATAATGTATTTTCTATAAAAAGGTGGTGTATGTGTATTGGTAATATGTGAAGAATTAATCTCAGAAGTAATATGACTTAACATATCATTTCTATCTTTCAGCTCAAGCGTAGTATGCGAGAAAGAAAGAGATTTGAGAATAAGTTTAGCTTTTTGTATATTGAGAGTCTCTTCAGGAAACTGATGGAGGTAGGAATTCCAAAAATCACTATCTGCTTTAGATGAGTTTAAAACCCATTCATTGAAGCTTTGATTATTTAGATAGTTTTGTATGTTTTGGAATTTCTCCATTAAGGGGTTGTATGTAATGATTGTGAATTTAACAAAAAAAGAACAATCACCGCGTGATCATTTTTGAAATGCATACCCGTACTTAATAAAAATATCGAATGATGTGAATCAGCGTTATGACCCTATTCTATTCGATGAGATCGTTGCGAGTGATTGTCCAAAGTCAAATTCAATTTAAATACTACAACTATTTGCAGTATAAATCTTAGTCTAATTAAAGACTGTACTTATAAGAGGGCTATACCTACTTAGATCTAGTCAATTTAAATAAAGTTTTTTTTAAATATTTTTAGATAATCTCTTAAGTGCCTCATTTACAAGCTTGTATGCGGCTTCTTTTGTTAGATTCATAACATCACAAATCTCATTATACTCCATTCCTGAATCAAACTTTAAGTAAATCGCTTCTGCTTGCCGCTTTGTTAAGTTGTTTTTTGCACTGCTTAGCTTCTGCATGAGTTCACTTCTTTGGTCAGCTTCTATGATATTATCCTCCACAGAATTGACAATTTCTATTTGAGCATCAAATTCAAACTCAGAAGTCTTGTGAATGTCTTTAGTGGCTTCTATCATCAAACGCCTCATAGAAGTAATGAGATAAGCTTTGACTGAGCTTTTGATATTTATATCGTGCCGCTTCTGGTAGAAGTGAATAAACAAATTTTGAATGGTATCCTTGACGATATCTGACCTGGGCGTAAATCTAAGACCGTAATTATATAATTGATTTACATACTTATGATAAAGCTCATTGAAAGCTTCGGTATCATCATTTTGTACTTTTTGCCAGAGTGGATCTATCATGTAGTGGCGAGTCAGATTTTTCGCTTGACTCCTATTTAGAACGTTGATTATCTGCGAAGTAACAAAAAAAATATGTTTCCTACAGATTATGCCGCTCCACTACAGTTTGAAGAATTTGTGGGATCTGATTTGATCAGACGATTTAATATTGATTATATATAGCTGTTGAGAAGCAAGTTTAGAAATATCAAGCTTATGTAAACCTTGATTACTGACTTGCTCCCTTATGACCATCTGGCCATCTATGGTAAGAATTTCGATATTATTAACTTCTGAATCAGACTGATTATTTAGATAGAACTGTATCTCATCTGTTGCTGGATTAGGGAATATAGAATCGTCTCCTGAAGAAGTATCAGCAGGAAATAACCTGTCAGGCTCATATCCTTCCTTGTCTAAAGCTTCTCCAATATTCAGCTGGCTACCATCATTCTGCCCAACGTATGCTGTCGCAGAACTATCATCGTCTTCTACATTGAAGCATAGCTCGACTAAGATGTCATCTATGTAAATATGATCTGCTCTACTGCTAAATTCTGATTTAATTCTAAAGACTGACTGAGCAGATAGTTGCTCTCTTGGTATATAGACGATTCCTGTATTCCACTCCTCGTTCACAAAGTCAGCATCAATAAACCATGAATCAAAACCTGAGAATGATGCACCTCCATTTCGAGAAATTTCAAAAACAAAAAATTCTCCAGCATCCACTCCCCTTGTCAAATAATGAAAAGTAACTGTGACACTATTGACGGTATTAAGGTCAATAGACTGGCTGTATATGGACGAATTAACTCCTTCATTATTACTTATATCTATGCTTGAGGGAGCAGAGCGCGAGAACCGTTGTGATATGTCTACATACTCTCCGCCATCTATCCAAAAATCGCCGAAACCATTAGAAAAATCATCAAACTGAAGCACCCGACAATTCTCAACAAAAGAAGATGAAGGTCTCTCATCTACAAAGATGTTACCATCATCAAATTCATCTACTTCGACTGACACGTAGATGATATCGTTAGCTCCATCTACATCATTTAGATCATCAGGATTCATCACATCTAAATCACTGACATCGGTAAATTCTAATCCATTAGCATCTACTGGGTCAGTCTCTCTCAAGTAGTAATCCCCTGGTACCACATCATTAAAAATAAATCTACCAGCTCCATTTGTCTTAGTGACAGCGACTTCTCTATTATCTAAATCATATAAGGTGATGACGACATCATTAATGCCTCTATCTCCTATCTGGTCATCATTCTGATCCTCAAGTACATAGCCTCCTATGGTACCTACCTGAGGTATATAATCTACAAAATTATTATCTGCATCATGCTCTCCTGGCAATAATATGACAGTGATATAATCATCAATAACATCAGCTCCGCCGTCTGTATCACTTTCGCTTGTACTTTCATCTCGATCGCTTATGTCTCTGAATTTGGGGTCATCTATTGCTGTGACTAAATATTCTCCAGGTTCTATATCAATAAACTCGTAGTCGCCATCGCTATCAGTATATGTAATTTGCTGCCTTGTACCAAAACGATTCAACAATTCTACTCTCGCATCAACGACTGGTGCATCTGCCCTTCTATCATCGTCAGTATCTAAACCTACATGACCACTAATCTTACCTGTCAGTGGTCGCACGATAAAATCGTTGCCATCATCAATTTCTGAAACAGATAGTTCTACTTCAATCATACCATCTGCATCATTCTTGCCACCATCAGGATCTATATCTGTAATGGTCCTGTCTTGGTCTAGCACATATTCATATCCAGATAATTGATCTTGCCTGACAGAATAAGTCCCTGAAGATAAGCCTTCGAATGAATATCTACCGAATGGGCCGGTCACTGTTACATCGATCAGCTCTTCTCTCTCATTATAAAGCATAATGGCTGCATCTCTTAGCGGTTCATCTGCCAGATTATCACCATCAGTATCGACAAATGATGTTCCTGTTATTGCGCTCGAATTTTCTTGATCTACAAATATATTATCTGCATCCGTTTCACCTGGAAGCAGGATGACTGGAATCTCATTATTGACACCATCATTGTCTATACCGTCTTCGGGGGTTTCATCTCGATCACTGAAGTCTGAATAACCTTCTAAGTTTTCTTGTCGGATGACATAAGTGCCAGCCTCCACTTGTGTAAATCGATAAAAGCCTCTGAGATCAGTGCTTGCTGTGGCCACTCGATTATCATTTTCATCAAAGATTCTGAGGTTAACTCCTGATAGGTTATCCCCATTAGTATCTCTTACGTATCCTGTGATTCGTCCGAGACATTCTACTACATTGACACTTATACTATTAGAAGACTCGCAAAGGCCTTCATTTGTGACAGTGATAGAATATTCTGTATCAGATGTTGGGCTGACGGTAATGGACCTGCTGGTCTGGCCTGTACTCCATAGATAGCTTGAAGAAAGAGCAGCTGTTATTGCAATAGAGGATCCACTACAGATCAGTCTATCTGCTCCTATATCAGCAATTGGTAAAGGAATGACATTGACATTTATGCTTTCTACAGTGCTACAGCCTTGGTTATTTGTGACAGTGACTAAGTACTCTGTGCTCTCATCGGCTATGACGGAAATATTAGGACCTACACTCCCATTACTCCACTCATATACGCTGCCTCCAGAAGCAGATAGTGATACCGATTCTCCTATGCAGACACTCATATCATCACTGACAACAGCTCGCAAAGGGTCATATACAGTCACTGTCACCTGAGTCTCCTTCTCACAACCAAATGTATTAAATCCAATCACTGTATAGCTCCGAGTCTCAGTGGGCCGTACAGTTATGCTGGCTTCTTGTTCGCCTGTATCCCACAGATAGAAGTCAGCTCCTTGAGCACTTAGGACGACTTCTTCTCCAGGGCAAATCTCCACTCCTCCTGTAGCTGAAATTTGAAAGTCGTCTAAGAACACTGTCACCTGATCTACCTCTGTACATCCATTTAAAGTGGTCCTTAGTTCATAAGTAGTCGTCCTCGTAGGGCTCACACTTATTCGACCGCCTGAATCATTCAAAGTTCCGGAAGAACCATTACTCCACTGATATCTTGCGCCTGCCGGCCCGATGGCCGCCGCACCTAATATCAAGATGTCACCAGGGCAAGCATTCTGGTCAGGTCCAGCATCTGCATATATATTGACTGATGTTATGGTAAACGATTCTGTAGCACTGCAGCCCGAAGCATTATCTATGGCAGTGACAGTGTATGTACCAGCTCCACCCGCAGTTATTGACGTACCTGTCTCTCCAGTACTCCACTCATAGCGATCAGCACCTTCAGCCGTAAGCGTAGTATTTTCAGTACTGTAGCAGATGAGATTTTCTCCTCTAATTGTAGCTCGTATTTCCTTCACATTTTCTATAACCTCGATATCCTCAATAGTCATACATCCTCCTTCTCCAGTGACCGTGACCGTATATAGACCAGCAATACCCACTGCTATGCTGGGCCCAGATTGGCCAGTGCTCCACAAGTAAGATACACCATCGTCAGCAGAAATAACTGCTGTAGGATTATTACAGTCTATGACATTTGACACACTTAAATCAGGTGCTGGATAATCATATTGTCTGACTTCTAATTGATCAGCAGAGCGACAGCCATTAGCATCTGTAATACTCACGGCGTAAATACCTGCTTGGTTAACTGATATTGTATTTGAGGATTGACCCGTACTCCAGCTAGCAGATAGACCTGAGGCAATTGTTAGAGTCGTTGACTCATCTTCACATATAGTGAGGTCTTCTCCCAGAGATACAGAGGCCTTATTTACATCGATCTGAAGTATAGCTGCAGCGCATCTCAGATTTAGATCGCGCTGATCGCAGGGTATAAAGTCTTTCTTACAGACATTATAAAATATCCGATCGAGACCTGAAAAGCCTACATTGGGAATATAGGTAAATGTGCCAGAATTGCCAATTTCTAATTGTCCATTATCTGGCTGCTTAGTTATGATCCATTCTAACTCATGTCCGTCAATATCTTCATCATTTATTGAAATATTTCCATTGAGACCTAGTTCTTCAGTGCACATAGAGAAGATTTCTCCAGCGGCTACTGGCAAGCTTGGATTCTCTACACAATCTAAATCAGCCGTCTCACAAGCTTCCATTTCTACTTCAAACTGTGCATAAGTAGTGCACTCGTTACAGTCAGTGACTTGTACAGAATAAGTACCAGCCTCTTTGATGAGAAAATGATCAGCGACGCCTCCATTGTTCCATAAAAATTTCAGTGAAGTCGTCTCATTTTGGCTGGATACCTCTATCGCATCGATCCTAAACGCACATAGTCCTTCATCCTGAATCCGCATATATCGTGTATTCTTGTTTACGGTAAGACATATTTTTTCATACTTAGTATCAAGTGGCATAGACTTAGTCGCTATTTTTCCAAAGCCAAATACTGAAGCGGAAGTATATATGGAGAATCTCGAATCATTAGAATCAACTCGCTGACAGTGGGCAATTCTGGTCAGCACGCAGATCTCTGTCCCTGAAGGAAGCACCGATCCTAAATCTACTGTGATATAGGTATCGCTTGCTGTTCCTGCTTTCCAGAGTATGGCACCAGAATTATCCGGCTCACCTAAAATATTATTTACATTCTCAACCCTACCAGAATAAGCATACACCGAACTGACATAGTCAGATCTTAGATCTATACATTGAGGTACATCACTAAACTCTGGTATAATCATAATGCTCTCTCCTTCACAGATTTTTACATCTCGAATGGTTGACATTGTTCGCTCACAACAATTGAGCGATTGGATCGTGAAATCAAATTCAGTCTTACAACCATTATTAGCAAACCAATATGCTGTATAAATACCCGAATCAGAAATCTTAGCTGAGCTTGTGATATTAAAATCGGTGCTGCTATTAAATAGGGTCAGAGAATTATCAGGATACTGAATGACCCATTTACCATCCGTGTCTTTCAGATTGATATCCAATGATTGGCCACACTCAAGTGAAATTAAATTACTCTCAAGTTCTCGCACATTTCCATTATCTATCTTGTATGAAACTCCCTCAAATACACAAGGAGTATCTAATTCTGAAACTTGAGAATTGCAAGAAGTAATCTTAAGCGCTATATCATCGCAATCTGACTTTAAGTAACTCGCTGTAATTCCGCCAGATGAAGATTCTGAGTATATATATCCTATCTCAGAAGTAGTCCCGAATATTCTTTCTTCTCCTGACTTTACAGTTCCTAAAAGCACTATAGTTTCTCCCTCACCCAAGTGTTCAATATATACTTCTTGATCACACAGAGAGTTATTAGAAACGGTTAGATTAGAGCAGATAGGTTCAATAAAATTTATGGGATGCCCTGCATAGCCTGTTATGTAAAACAAGCTCATTATAAAACTAATCAGTACGGGGTTAGTCTTCATAATCAGGAACGATATAGAATCGTTTAAAAATGACCACTGCATGTAGTCAACATTTCACCTACAAAATACGTCAAATTCGAATGAGTTACCCTATAACAAGGTCTATATGCGACCTACAAATAGCCTACAAATAAGTTAAAATTTACTCTTATCGTCTACGAATAGAGCTACAGAATGGAAAAATGATACATATATATTATTTAACACATATATAAATAGCTCAATAACAATATAGATTTCTTTTTCGGGAAGAAGCTTAAAAACCGTTTATTGGGCCATAATTGTACTTTCTTTACGCACTATTTTTGCTTGATTTAGGATCATATTTGCTGCTTTTTCTGCAATCATAATACAGGCAGCGTTCGTATTTCCAGTGATGATTTTTGGCATAATAGAAGCATCTACTACCCTAAGTTTTCCAATTCCTGATACCCTTAATTCATCATCTACGACAGCCATTTCATCATGGCCCATTTTACATGTACCGACAGGATGATAGACAGTTTCTACTGATTTCTTAATGTGCTCTACTAAGTCAGCTTCTGTATCATGCTGAAGGGGTGCGATGATCTTATTTAGATGAGAACTGAATGAAGATTGCTTAAATAATTCAAGCGCTATTTTACCTCCTTTGACAAGTTGTTCCAGATCTTTTTCTTTACTTAAAAACTTAGGACTGATCACTGGAGCTGATAATGGATCCTGAGATGATAGAGTCACTTCTCCTCTGCTCTGAGGATGTAAAAGTGTCGGTAATATCGATACACCATCCTTATGAGGATAAGTCTTTATGTCATAAGCATCATATTCATATCCTTCTCCAAATGAGATAGGAGCAAAGTGTAATTGGAAATTCACTTCTTCATCGGGATGGTCCACATTCAGAAAAGCGACTGCTTCTAGTAGACTGCATGCTAATGGTCCTTTCTTATACATCAGATAGGACCAGAGTCCTTTTAACTGTCCAGGTATAGATAAATAATGATTCACACCATCATTCAATTTAGTATCTGCTGTCACGCCATAGAATAAATGATCTTGAAGATTTTGGCCTACGCCAGGGAGATCTTGAATAACATCAATACCATGACTCTTTAGGTGATCCTTAGGTCCAATACCCGAAAGTAATAATAGCTGTGGTGACTGAAAAGCACCTGCACTTAGAATGATGTCCTTATTCACTGATACTTCTGAAATAACATTTCCCTTCTTAAAGCTTAAGCCTATCGCCTCATCGTTTTTAATGTGAAGCTTCGCCACATGCGAATGAGTACTGATGGTCAAGTTGGGTCGATTCATAATCGGCTTTAAGAAAGCGACAGCAGTACTTTGCCTCTTTCCATCAGCGATTGTAAATTGAAATTCGCCTACGCCTCTTTGATGAGACCCATTATAATCCTGATTTGCATTCAGCCCCCACTCTGTACAAGAATCAATAAATGCTTGAGCATATTTAGTCCTAAACGCTTTCTGAAAGGAAACCTTAAGCTCACCCTGATCGCTATGGAATGGGGCATCTAATTCAGAAATATTTGCATTGCACTCTGACTTCTTAAATAATGGAAGGACATCATCATAGGACCATCCACGATTCCCAAGTTGTGACCAGTGATCATAATCATGCTTATTACCTCTGACATAAGCCATGGCATTAGTTGAGCTCGATCCACCGAGCGTTTTCCCTCTGGGTAAGTATATCCTTCTATTATTGGCATGCTTTTGAGGAGTTGTCCAGAATCCCCAATCACGTTTTGATCTATGATTCTTACCATAACCTCCTGGCATATGGATATATGGATGTTTGTCAGGCCCCCCGGCTTCTATAAGTAGTACAGTATTAGAAGGGTCTTCAGAAAGTCGATTGGCCATGACGCATCCTGATGAGCCAGCACCCACGATTATATAGTCGTATTTTTTTTCCAAGTCATTTCATTTTTAGAGAGTGCAATAATCTCACTCATAATACAGATTCAATTCAGTATTATTGATTATAATTATTCAAATTATTAAAATAAAAGAGATGAGAAATCAATACCAAACCACTAATGGCACTGGATTAAACCGAGATACGCTTCCGATGAGATTATGGGAAAAAGCTAAAAAGTATGGCACTTGGAATCCAAATGAAATAGATTTCTCTCAAGATGTTAAAGATTTTGATGCATTCAGTCCTGAAGAGAAAGAGTTTTTTATTCAGCCCATAGCTCAGTTTCAAGCAGGTGAAGAGGCTGTCACACTGGACTTACTTCCTCTCATCATGACCATCGCGAGAGAAGGAAGATTAGAAGAGGAAATGTTCTTGACCTCTTTTTTATGGGAAGAAGCAAAGCATGTAGATGGATTTAATTTATTTCTGAATCAAATCCTTAAAGGTGAGCTCTATGACTTTGACCATCTGATCGTCAATTCCTACAAGACAATATTTAATGATATACTACCTGCTGCGATGGGCTCACTCATCACTGACCCATCTCCCGTCAATCAAGCCAAAGCCTCTGTCACATACAATATGATCGTAGAAGGTACGCTTGCAGAAACTGGCTACTACCTTCTCAATATGATCTGCAAAGATCAGGGCTTCATGCCAGGTATGGTAGAATTCACCACTAAGCTAAAGCAGGATGAATCAAGGCATGTCGCTTATGGCATCTATCTGATATCTCGGCTGGTCGCTGAGAATGGAGATGAAGTATGGAAAGCTGTAGAAGATCAAATGAATATGCTTCTACCATTAGCAATGCGCGTCGTAGAGGAAGGCTATGAGATGTGGGATGTGATCCCATTTGGATTAGATCCAGAAATCTTACAAGCTTATGCTTTAGATCAATTTCAAAAAAGATATCAACGGATTGAGAAGGCCAGAAAACAAAATATTCATGAAGTTATGAATGAGGCAATTGCGGCGGTGTAATTTGATTTTTATTCGAAACTGTATGGTGAATAAACATTTCAAAAATTAAAAAATAACAGAAGGCCCTTAAGTTCATTAAGGGCCTTTCTATTGTTATTTTTCTTTATATGCTCAAAATCCTAATCCAACGATAAGTTAGGCTCTAACTGGTTTTCGCCATCTGCAGAGTAGAAATCTAAAATGATCTTTATAACCTCATCTATATCATCAGTGATCGGGATCAAGTCGAGATCTTTCGGGCTGATGTTTCCATTAGCTTCTAACATGGTATTAGTAATCCAGTCCTTAAGACCTCCCCAAAACTCACTTCCAACTAAAATCACAGGTACTTGCGTGATCTTCTGAGTCTGAATCAAAGTCAAGACTTCAAAGAGTTCATCCAAAGTGCCAAAGCCACCGGGCAATGCAATAAAAGCCTGTGCATACTTCACAAACATCACTTTCCTGATAAAGAAATATCTGTGATCTAAATTTTTATCAGAATCAATCCATTTATTATCATTCTGCTCGAATGGCAAATCTATATTAAGTCCGACTGAGGGCCCACCCTGCTCATAGGCACCCTTATTAGCCGCCTCCATAATACCTGGTCCTCCACCAGTGATGACTCCAAAGCCTTCATCGACCATTCTCTTCGCGAGTTCTGTCGAAAGCTTGTAATATTTATGATCGGGTATTGTCCTAGCAGATCCGAATATGGATACGCAAGGCCCTATCTTATTCAGTCGCTCAAATCCTTGGACGAATTCTGCCATCACTTTGAACATTGTCCAAGCATTTTGACCTGGTATCTTTGTCCATTTCTTCAGTTCAATATTTGTCATAATCGTTATTACGTATTTGTTTCAATAAAAAAGCCTACTCAATACTCATGAATAAGCTTCTTAGTGTAATTCTTGAAGAGTATTATGCTAAAACACCCCTTCTATTGTCATATTCTTTTTTCACGTAGCTTTGGACATCCTTGATATTGTCATAAGTATTGAATAACTCATCGAGCGAATATCTATGCTGACTATTAGGTGTGACGTACTTGATGACTTCTTGCTTACCTACTTCTTCCCCACTCAGTATGATCAGTCTTTCGACCACATTTCTAAGTTCTCTGATATTACCAGTCCAGCTAAGCCTCTGAAGCTGCTTGATAGCACTGCTTGCAAATTTCTTCTGATTGATACCATACTCTTTGCAAATATGGCATGTAAAGTGATTCACCAATAGTGGGATATCTTCCAGCCTTTCATTGAGCGAAGGTACCTTGATGATGATGACTGCTAGTCTGTGATAAAGATCTTCTCTGAACTTACCTTGTCTGATCAATGATCTTAAATCTTTATTTGTCGCCGCTAAGATTCTGACATTCACTTGAATCTCTTTGTCTCCACCGACTCTTGTGATTCTATTTTCCTGTAGTGCTCTAAGGACTTTAGCCTGAGCAGAAAGACTCATATCTCCTATCTCATCTAAGAAGAGTGTCCCTTCATTAGCGAGCTCGAACTTGCCAAGTCTCTGTTTATGTGCAGATGTGAATGATCCTTTCTCATGACCAAATAATTCACTTTCGATGAGCTCCGAAGGTATCGCGGCACAGTTTACTTCTACAATTGGTCCATCTTTACGACTACTTTTCTCATGAATCCACCTGGCGACTAATTCTTTTCCAGTTCCATTTTCTCCATTAATTAAGATTCTGGCTTCGGTAGGGGCGACTCTATCTATGGTCTCATGAATGATGCTGATAGAATCTGATTCGCCTATGATCTCTTGTACCTTAGACTTACTGACTCTTTTCTTCAGTACTTTTGTTTCTGAAATGAGTGTGGACTTATCCATTGCATTTCTGATGGTGATGAGAAGCCGATTCAGATCTGGTGGCTTCTGAATAAAGTCAAAAGCACCTTTTTTCACAGCTTCGACTGCTGTATCGATATTGCCATGTCCTGAGATCATGATCACTGGAATCTGAGCAGCCATGGTCTGAATTTTATCAATGGCCTCCATGCCGTCCATCTTAGGCATTTTAATATCCATGATAATGACATCAAAAGAATTCTGCTTGATCTTGACGATACAGTCTAAACCATCAGAAGCCTCTACGACTTCATACTTTTCGAATTCTAAAATGTCTCTTAAGGTCTTGCGGATGCTCTTGTCATCATCGACGACTAATATTCTGGCCATGGAAAATAATTTGTACAAACATATTAATTATTTCAGCAATATGTATACATATTACAAATTATTTATATAGATAATTTACTGGTTATGTTTAATTTAAATATTACATTTTCAACGCTTGTATAGTCAACCAGCTTGTGAGCCCTATACTATGCCGCAGCGCATCTTCGTCGATATTGAATGTATCCTCATGTACATTAGATGTTATTCTCTTCTTCTTATTGCCTGTGCCAAGCCTAAAGAAGCAAGCTGGAATCTGATGAGAATAGAATGCAAAATCCTCCGCAGTCATCCGTATGGGTAGTGAAACTGCATTCTCCTTCCCCATATAAGCCTTCGCTTCATGATGTATCTCATTGGTTAATTCTTCGTTGTTCAGCAGAAATGGGTAGCCCTTTGCTATTTTGAATTCACAAGAGCCCCCCATAGAGGCGGCAAGATTCTCTGCAGTGCTCTTCATGATCTTATGTGCCTTCTTACGCCATGCTTCATCAAAAGTCCTGAATGTTCCTTCCAGTTTGACTTCATTCGGAATGATATTAGTGGCGCCTCCGACAGAATTAATCTTACCAAAAGACAGAACAGTCGGCATATTAGGATTCGCTCTTCGACTGACTATCTGCTGGAGCGCCGTCATCAGATGCGAGCTGATGAGGATAGGATCTATACAGTTCTGAGGTACTGCAGCGTGTCCTCCCTTGCCTTTCACACTGACATATAGCTCATCCGCGGATGCCATATAGACTCCTGGTCGGAATCCCACTTTCCCTACTTCCAGCGGTGGGTGTACATGCAGCGCCATGATCAGATCAGGCTTAGGATTCTTCAGCACGCCCTCCTTAATCATCAGCGATGCGCCACCAGGCAGCTTCTCTTCTCCAGGCTGAAAAATGATTTTAACCGTTCCCTCAAATTTTTCTTTCAGTCCTTGCAATATAGCCGCAGCTCCAAGCATATTCGCAGTATGGACATCGTGTCCACAGGCATGCATTACGCCTTCATTTTTTGACTTATAGCTCAGTTTATTTTTCTCGACAATGGGCAGTGCGTCTATGTCCGCTCTCAGAGCTACCACTTTCTTCTTAGGATTCTTCCCCTTGATGATGGCGACGATTCCAGTCTTAGCCCAGCCATCTGTGTAGGACACACCTAATTCATCTAAGACAGAAGCTATGAATTGACTCGTCTCATATTCTACAAATGATAATTCAGGATGCGCATGCATATGTCTCCTCCATTGGATCACCTGATCATGAAGTTTCTTCGCCTGACGCTTTATCGTACTTTTCATCTATTTTCTGGATTTATAATTTGTTGATTTTCAGTTTTCAGTAGACATTAAAATTTACTCATATCATATTCCACCGTTTATAATAATATTATATCATGCAATGGTTCGGTAAAGAATCAGGCTGCAATTTTGCCATAATCTAAGACCTGTTTATATATATCATCAATTTTTATCA
>ENA-ORXT01000219-ORXT01000219.1-marine-metagenome-genome-assembly--contig:-NODE-219-length-95269-cov-5.938009_pt1 | contig 95269 bp, 65 predicted proteins | sample MGYA00237868_ERZ511482 | MGnify/ENA metagenome assembly ERZ511482 | reverse complement strand
AGGGTAACATAGCCCCAACAAGTTGCGTTAGAACAATTGTCATGTACTTCATAAATTAATTGTTGACCTATATAAGGAATTAGCGAAAAATTTAAATCAATCTCATTGCCATGTGCATCTTTCAGAACAAAATAGAAATCTTCATGTGGAAGATCACCCTCGACAAAGGATTCTGCATCTAGAGCAGACAAATTGCAAAATTGATCTACACTTAAAAAGATGTGATCATTACAGGCGACCTGAGTACCAGAATTTTCCGCACCTGGATGAACGTCAGGATCTAAATCATCACAATCCTCGAAGGAATAAAAGCCATCATTGTCCAGATCATCAAAGAAATATGTTTCCGCTAAATTAAAAATCTTTCCTGCGACTTCAATTCCGCATCGTCTTCCATTAATATCATCCGCGGGGGGATGGATACCACCCCACATTCTTGATAATGCACTTTGGTCTGCAGCATCTCTGTAGGTTGCCCACTGCAACCGGACTGTTTCAGATGGTCCATCTTCAAAAACGAGGTAATTATTTTTAGTGGCTATGAATTCACCGATGCCACCGGGAAAATATTCACTTCCTGTCAAAACCTCAAGAACCTCAGCTGCTGCTCTGGAATAAGTTGAATGTCCCGATACATAACCAGCAAACGGTGGAGTTACAAAAGAAGGCCGCTGATAAGGCCACCAATCCTCAGCAAGAATCCAATCAACCCCAGCTTGATCTACGGCTGGATTAGTTATGAAGCTTGGACCTTTCCAGGCATAAACTTTTATCTTGTTTAAATTAACATTCCCTGGTCCAGCGAGTGGATCACCAGTTTGAACGAGTTCAATTTTGCCAGGAACCAGAGGTATACCCGCAGTCGAATAATTGGGTAAGAATGGATCACTTGACTGACCTTGTTCTGCCATTCCACGCACAGCAGAAATCGGTCTAATGTAATCATACCACCCTTTGATGCTCCATGCAGCAATTGCTGAATCATGCATGGCAGCGCCCATTAAAAAATAAGCTTTTACATCATAGGACAGATCATCCATTGGATACGCGCCTCTATAATTTCTCTGAAATTGGGGATGATCAAGGATGTAGTTAAGAACTACAAACCAATGTCCTGGAGGTGTTTCTGAGTCTGGTCCATCTGCCCAAAATTCTGCAAGAACTCTGGTGTAATCACCCCTTGCAACAACATTGGGCGCATATGCCTGTCCAGTTATAGGATTTATTGATCTGCCATTTGCACCATAAGTCCCTCCTTCCAAATAATTATAATAGCTTGGATAGTCAGAAAATTGGTTAGGCATAGGTTGAGAATTGCCCAGCGCTCCCGGTGAAATATCAATCATGACTCCGTCATTCTGATCTAAATGCGAACTCCAGACTGGTACCATTGAGAAACCCCATTTATATTCTTCATCTCCAGCTCCTCCTAATTGCGGAGGTGGTCCCGGATCGCAATAAACTTGGAAATCATCCCCGTTTCTTGTATAGGTTGTTTTATCTGCCGCTGTAAGTGCAAACGGATTGACATTCCCCCATTCCGCTCCTAAGAATGGCGGCATACCTCCCGGTATTGGATTTCCACTCTGATCAATAAAAATTGAGAAAGCTAAGGGCTGCCATCTATTGGGATCAGCCAATGTTGGATTTCCCGGAAGGTTAAGATCCAATGGTGGATTTACAGGACTATAGTAATTGTTCCCGTAATTGGTAATTTGATTTGCTCCATCAGTAAAACTATAAGAAGTCAGACATTGGCCAATGTAATTTCCAAGTTCGGCGGGTCCTCCGGTCGCGTAGGCAGTTGAGAAATTTGAGGGATTGTATCCAAGGTTGAGCATTTCATTTTGAAGATCAACTAATAAATTGAAATAATCCGGTGAAAAACTATAACGTATTCGTAAAAAGGAATAGACGGCATGCGAAATTGCTTCCTCTTGAGCTGATAATACATTTGATTGAGCAGGAGCGCCCGTGAAGCTACAATTAAAGCCATAAAGATTATTTCCTAACATGTAAGGATCCGCTTGAGTGTCGTAAGCGGCCCAGGCGTCGTACATAGCGACAGAAAGATGAAATAGATTTCTTGCATGAACAGTAGGTCTTGCAAGGTCATTTCGAATGGCTTCAAGTGTAAACTCAGTCCAATGCTTTGCAATTGAACTAGATTGGGAGTTGCCTATGCTGGTCGCTAATAACCAGAAACAAAGGACTAATCTAATTTTCATCTCATTTTGGTAATTCCTACGAAATTACCAAAAATCATAAAATATTCAGTGTTAATTTACATATATAATAAATGTCAATATGAGGCCAATCAGACCAATTATCCAGGAAAATAGATTTATAGCTCGTAATTTGGCTTCAATTTCTCACTTCCATCGCTATCAGCATAGAAATCAGATATTATTTTAACCACTTCATCTATATCATCGACAATTGGTATCAGGTCCATATCTTTTGCTGATATATTACCTTCTTGATTCAACATTATTTCTTCAATCCAAGACTTCATTCCTGACCAAAAAGAAGTACCAAATAAAATTACTGGCACCCTCGTAATCTTTTTAGTTTGAATTAAGGTCAAAACCTCAAATAATTCATCTAAAGTTCCAAACCCACCAGGCATCACAACAAATGCTTGAGCATACTTGACGAACATCACTTTTCTCACAAAAAAGTATCTGTGATTAAGATTCATTTCTTGATGAATATATCTATTGTGCGATTGCTCAAATGGCAAGTCAATGTTTAAACCGACCGACAAACCATCTTCTTCAAAAGCTCCTTTATTAGCTGCTTCCATGATTCCAGGTCCGCCTCCAGTGATCACACCAAATCCTTCTTTGGTTAATTCTTTAGATATTTCGACGGCTGTCAAATACCATTTATGATCTGGTTTTGTTCGAGCAGAACCGAAGATCGAAATACATGGAGGTAATTTATTTAATTTTTCAAAGCCCTCAACCAATTCGGCAATTACCTTAAACATAGTCCAGGCGTTCTCACCTTTTATGGTCGTCCATTGTTTCAGTTTGGTTTGGTAATTCCTACTTGAATCTGTCATAGTTAATCATTTAGCGTAAAAAAGACTTGTCTACCAAAGTAGACAAGTCTAAAAATTGTTTTTAGTGCAGATTAAGTCAGACAACAGCCAGTCCTTTGGCTTTGTTGTATTCCTTAGTTACAAACTCTTGCAGCGCGTCTAAATCTGAAAATTGGTCAATCAGTCTAATGATCCCAGAATCCTTGCTACTGCTAGGAGTTACATACATCTGCACATCCTTCTTAGTAATATCGTCCTTACTCAATATTATTAATCTTTCAACTACGTTCCGTAGTTCTCTTATATTCCCTGTCCAATCAAGGCCCTGTAGCTCTTTGATTGCGTTGGCAGCTATTTTTTTAGGAGCCATCCCATATTCTTGACAAATTTGTCCCGTAAAATATTCCACAAGCGCTGGAATATCTTCTGTCCTATCGTTCAGACTTGGTACTTGCACAATTATTACTGCCAGTCTGTGATACAAATCTTCTCTAAAGGTGCCCTTGGCTATTTCCGCTCTTAAATTCTTATTTGTTGCAGCAAGTACTCGGACATCAACGGTTAAATCCTTGTCACCTCCTACTCTCGTAATTCTGCTTTCTTGTAATGCTCGTAACACTTTTGCTTGAGCTCCTAAACTCATATCTCCTATCTCATCAAGAAACAAAGTACCTCCATTCGCTAATTCAAATTTTCCAGCCCTGTCTTTATGTGCGGAAGTGAAAGATCCTTTCTTATGTCCAAATAATTCAGACTCAATTAATTCTGAAGGAATAGCAGCACAATTTACCTCTATCATCGGGCCATCTTTTCTGTGGCTCTTGGCATGTAATTGTCTAGCGACTAATTCTTTTCCTGTTCCATTTCTACCGGTAATTAAAACCCTGGCATCGGTAGGCCCAACACGTTCAATGGTATCTTTAATATGGTTTAATGACTTCGAGGATCCGATCATCTCAATAGAACTGCTTTTGGATACCTTTTTCTGAAGTGTTTTCTTTTCTGTTATTAAACAAGACTTATCCATCGCATTTCTGATGGTAATTAAAAGTCTGTTCAGATCCATTGGTTTTTGAATAAAATCAAAGGCTCCTTTTTTAACAGCCTCTACGGCTGTATCAATGGTACCATGACCTGAAATCATGATTATTGGAGTGTCGGGGGATAATTCTTGGAGGCGATCAATTGCTTCCATGCCGTCCATTTTTGGCATCTTAATATCAAGAATAATAATGTCGTAGCTGTTCTGCTTTACCTTAACCAAACATTCAAAGCCATCTACCGCTTCATCTACCTTATATTTTTCCATCTCAAGAATATCCCTAAGTGTTTTACGGATACTCTTTTCATCGTCCACAAGCAAAATTTTAGCCATAGAAGTGTTGTAGTTTATTTATTTCAAGATTAAGTCATAAATATACATTATTAAAATTGATAATATCTTATTCCTTGATAAAAATGATAATACATATAACAATAAGTAATAATATTACTTATTTTAAGTTTTCTACGGCTAGGAATGCCATCATTGCGGCGCCGACTTTTAAGGCTTCTTCATCGATGTCAAAAGTAGGCGTATGCACTGGAGATATGATCCCCTTTTCAGTATTGCCCGTACCGAGTCGATAAAAGCATCCGGGCATTTCTTGAGAATAGAAAGAGAAATCTTCTGAGGTCATTCGTTTCGGCAAACGGACCACATTATCTGTACCGATAAGCTCTTCAGCTAAGGCAATACATTTTTCTGTAAGAGAAGGATCATTATACAATACGGGATATCCCTTTATTATATGCATCTCTATTGTCCCGCCTGTTTTTGAAGAGAGATCTTTAGATAGTTGAAGCATCTCTTTATGAGCAGCGTAACGCTTCGTTTCATCCATTGCTCGGAAGGTTCCTTCTAGTTTGACTTGATCAGGAATTACATTCGTTGCCCCTCCAACGGTATTAAATTTTCCTATACTCAACACTATAGGATTCTGTTCCTCATGGAGATTCTGCTCTAATTCATTCAAATCCAGAATTAATTGACTTGCAATTGCAATCGGATCAAGCACATTTCCCGGCAAAGCTGCGTGACCTCCTTTACCTGTGATTGTCACATATAGCTCATCCGCAGATGCCATGTATGAGCCTGGATGAAATCCCACTTTCCCTACGGCCAACGGAGGGTGTACGTGCTGACCTACAATCCCAGAAGAATTGAGATGATCAATGAGTCCTTCTTTTATCATTAAGGATGCGCCGCCCGGTAATTTTTCTTCTCCTGGCTGGAAGATACATTTTACTGTCCCTCCCCAATAATCCTTCAAGTCATTCAATATTTTGATAGCACCCAATAAGCAGGTAGAGTGAACATCATGACCACAGGCATGCATCACGTTTTCATTTTGACTCCCATACGATCTACCTTCAATCTCCTTTATAGGTAAAGCATCAATGTCGGCCCTCAACGCAAAAGTTTTTTCACTTTCTAGCCTACCTTCAATTTCTGCGACTATCCCGGTCTCAACCCAATTATCTGTATAGCTTATTCCCCACTCACTGAGATTAGTTTTGATAAATTTAGAGGTTTCAAACTCTTTGAAAGATAACTCAGGATTCTTGTGTAAGTGTCTCCTCAATTCTACCATCAGCCCAAAATGCTTTTCAGCCAGTTCGATTATTTGCTTCCCGATCATGGTCTTAGATTATATAGTAAAGGCAACAAATCTTTCCAAATAGAATAGCTTTGCGCATATTCATAATCCCTCTGATTATCAGATTTAGTATCTAACTCCGTGGGATCAGAATATATATGGTTAAACACGGAGGGTTTAATTTCTGGCAACGATGTTAGATTAAATGGCTTTATATATCCAACCCATGTTTTGGATCCAAATAGCACCGAAAATATATTGGATAGGATCATTTTTCTTTGTTTACTTACCAATAAAATCAGTGGAAAAAGTGAAATAAAAACCAAGGCCATTATAATATCTAAGACACGCTTTTGCCTTTTCATTGTAACATTACTAATGGCAAAATCTAAATTTGTCGTAAGCCAGGTACCTGATTGATTTTTTGAATCACTTCCAATAATACTATCGTTGGTCATCGATCCAATGCGATAAGAGTATCCATCCCCCAAATTTTCCATCACCTCAAATATTCTTTTGTTTGAAATGTCACCTGAGCAAAAAATAATCTCATTTGGTTTTTTTGCAGTAGCAATTTCTTGCAAATTTTCTAGTGCGCCAATATAGAATTCATCTTCATTATTATCTGGACTTATAGCTCCAATCATTTGAACTTTAGGCCCCTTACTGAAAAAATGCTCCATTTCCTGAATTGATCCTTTGGTCCCTACTAAAATATATTTTCGGTACAGACCTTTACTAAAGCTCCAATCCTTTGTTGTTATACCATTTATAAATTTGCGCAAAAGCGCTAAAAGAAAAAATATCAATGGAAAGGACAAGAGTATTATAAAGCGAGAAAATCTCAACTCTTCAGACAAGAAGCTATAGGCCAGAAAGACACCCAACCCACCGAGAAGCCAGCCTTGTACAAAGTGAGTAATTCCTGTTTTTTTATCATAAAATCCAGTAAGAAAAAAGCTGATTAAATAAATGGAAGTAAACAATAAGGCCAACAAAAGAAATGGGATCGACGCATAGTATTCAGAATCTTTATGATAAAATAAGGCCCACGCAGATTTTACGATAAATAAAATTGTTATTATGCTCAAGCCATCAAGCAAAGGCAATATGAGTGGTCTAACTTTTATTTTCACGTAAGATATTAGCCCACCAAAAAATATGACAATGGGCAATAAAAACTTCAACAACCAACCAGTTTTTACAAAGTGTTTGGTGTTAAATAAGATCATGGCTTGATAAAAATGTTTGGTATAATTTAAACTCCCTTTTTTCGTGCTTTCGCCTTTGAAATGAATGATCGAAGAATCACTGTTATAAAAACATTTGTATCCCGCTTTCGCAAATCTGTGAGACAAATCAACATCTTCACCATACATGAAAAAGTCTTCATCTAGGAGACCAACTTTTTCAAGTGCAGATGTGCGCATAAACATGTATGCTCCGCTTAATACCTCTACGTAATGATTTTCCTCTTTGTCTAGATAGCCTAAATGGTAATGGTTGAATAATTTACTCTTTGGAAATATGCGACCGAGACCAGCCATGTATGAAAAGGAATTCCAAAGGCCAGGCAGGCCACGTTTTGACTCTGGTAGGTAATTTCCTGTCCCATCTAACATCTTAATTCCCATAGCACCGATGGAGGCATCATTTTCCATAAGAGAAAAACATGAATCTAAAGAATCTTCCTGGAGTAAAGTATCTGGATTAAGCAGCAATACGTATTTAGAATTAGACAAATTGATTGCCTGATTGTTGGCAATTGCAAAACCTGGATTATGGTTATTGGCGATAAGATTGACCTTTGGATACTTCTGCTTCACCATGTCCACAGAACCATCTTTCGAATCATTATCGACAACCCATACTTCAACCTTAAGGGATGATTTGTTTTTATTGATTGACTGGAGACATTGATCCAGGAAATACTTTACGTTATAGTTGACGATGATGATTGAAAGATCCAGCATTTTGTCTCTTAGGATTGAATATAAGGCACCCTACTCATAATTGATCTTCCCAAAGTTAATTCATCCGCATACTCCAAATCACCTCCAAATGAAACACCCCTTGCAATTAAAGTAATTTTCAAATCAAACTTCTCTAATTGTTTGGACAGATAAAATATGGTCGTTTCACCTTCTATACTAGGAGAAATCGCCATTATTAATTCTGTAATTTTCTGCTCTTTTATGCGAGCGATGAGCTGTTCTATATTCAAATCTTCAGGACCTACACCCTCTAGTGGTGAGATGACCCCTCCTAGGACATGATATAGACCACTAAATTGTTGAGTTTCTTCAATAGCCATTACGTCTCTAATAGATTCAACAACGCAGATGGTAGATGCCACTCGATGTGGATCTGCACATATATTACACAGCTCAGAATCACTGTAATTACAGCAAACATTGCAGGTAATTAGATTTTCGTTCATTTCTTGCAAACTAGAAATAATCTTCTCACTCTTTAGATTTTGGTCCTTAATTAAGTGTAATACCATGCGTAATGCAGACTTTTTACCTACGCCTGGGAGTCTGCTAAAAGCATTCACAGCGTCTTCTAAGAATTTGGAGGAAAATTTCATTCTGCAAAATTAATTATATTCCTAGGCTTAAAGCATGATTATTCTAACTATATCATTACGTCTTTTTTAGCATGAAATTGTATTTTGCGCTATAAATTGAAATTAATGGCTGAGATAATAAGAATGCCCCGGTTGAGTGATACCATGGAAGAAGGAAACATAGTGTCCTGGTTGGTCAAAGAAGGAGACGCTGTAAAACCTGGAGATGTGCTCGCAGAAGTTGAAACGGACAAAGCAACTATGGACCTGGAAAGTTTCCATACCGGAATTTTATTACATATTGGAGTTAAAGAAGGCCCTGTCCCTGTAGATGGAATTATTGCTATTATCGGTGAAAAAGGAGACGATGTGGAAGCCCTTTTAAAGAAAGCAGAGGCCGATAATCCAAAGAAGGAAGGAGAAGAAGAAGAAGAAGAAGAAGAAGAAGAAGAAGAAGAAGATCAGGAAAAAGAGGAAACTAAAGATTCTAAAAAAGAAGACGCTTCCGAATCCTCCTCAGTAGAACCAAAGGTTAAGAAAGATGCAAGCCCAGCACCAGCCAAAACAGCTCCTGCAGCTGCTCCTATGAGCGGTGACTTTAAGGCTAGTCCATTGGCTAAAAAAATAGCTTCCGAAAAAGGTATAGCGCTCCATCAGATTAAAGGATCAGGTGAAGGTGGAAGAATAATAAAACGTGACGTTGAGAATTTCTCAGGAAGTGGAGGTAGTGCAGGTGTTGCACTTCCATTAATGCCTGATGTTCAATATGGCGATATTCCTGTTTCTCAAATGAGAAAGATTATCGCAAAAAGGCTGGGAGAAAGTAAATTTAGTGCTCCGCACTTTTACCTTACTACAGAAATCAATATGGATAACGCGATTTCAGCTCGTAAAGCCATAAATTCTGATGAAGGAGTGAAGGTTTCATTTAATGATCTGATTGTGAAAGCGAGTGCCGTTGCATTAAGAAAACACCCGATGGTAAATGCCTCTTGGCATGGAGATAAAATGACCGTGCACAAGGATATTAACATAGGAGTTGCTGTTGCTGTTGCTGAAGGATTGGTTGTACCAGTCTTACATTCTGTAGATGCTATGAGCCTTAATGAAATCAACGCACAAGTAAGAGAACTAGCCAAAAAATCTAGAGAGAAGAAAATTCAGCCAGCAGAAATGCAGGGAAATACCTTCACCATTAGTAATCTAGGCATGTTTGATATTGATGAATTTACTGCCATCATAAATCCACCGGATGCTTGTATCCTAGCAGTAGGTTCTATCGTTAAGAAGGCCATTGTTAAAGATGACCAACTTGCCATTGGTAATATAATGAAGGTGACCCTTTCATGTGATCACAGAATCGTTGATGGAGTAACAGGAGCAAAATTCCTACAGACTTTGAAGTTTCTTCTAGAGAACCCAATAAGAATTTATGTCTAATTAAGACTTAAAGAAAAGTTCTGTTTGGTTTTCTGTTCTTGATGTAACTCTCAATATGTATGTCCCGGCAGTAAATGCACTACAGTCTACGGTATCGTAACCTGTGAAGTTTTGTAGGTCAATTAGTTTTTTACCATCTATGGTATAAATTCCACCTTGAAGGATTTCGTTTCCTCCTTGGAAGATAACCTCCACTGCTTCTGTACCTGAGTCATATTCAGAAGTGAAAAGTGAATCAGGATTGTCTTTGCCGCTGCCAAAATCCGTAGACCCATTACTTGCGATTTCAGCCTGAACACTGCCACCCTCTGCACTAGGTGCTGATTGATCACAAAGGTTCGGATCAAAAGCAAAGGCCAATGGGAAAGTATTTAAATCGTCTGAATAATAATCAGCCATTACAACTCCTTCAATCGCCAACTCATTGGATAATACAGAAATAATTCTCCCTTTGCAAAAAGATTCTAAGGGGAAACTGTAGACATCAAATTGTGCTTTAGCTTTATAATCATTTTGAGAAAAATATAAGTTTAAGTCTGCAAGAAAAAGGTGCAATTCGTCTCCTTGTTCAGTACATTTTGTTTCATCTCCTCCTGCACAATATGGAAAATTAAACCCAAAAGTATTTTCATTCAAAGTTATTTCTTGACCGGATGGACCCACAAATGTGAATGAATTTAGGTAAGGCAACCCTGGAGAATCAAGACATACCTTATAAATACATCCCTCATAATTTTCATCTACTCCTATAGAGGTATCGTCCACATCTTCTTCTACATCTACAGTTATACACACTGATCCACAAGCTCCTCTGCTATCAACTATATCAAGACAAAGATTATGAGTACCAGTGACCAATGTAGTTTTTAAAACAGAGCTATCAGAGGTTGACACACCATTCAATATCCAATCGTAATTATTTATTTCCAATTCTTTGTTCATAACAGCTTCAAATATGTAGCTTCCATCTTCTAATTGATTTTCTGAAACATCCTCAAGAGCTGTTGTCATTGCTTTAAGTTCAACATTGTCTATGGTTACTCCACAATTTACAAACTCTGTATATGGGTGCTGATATTCAGAAAAAAACCATAATTGAGAAAAATTTCCTTCTGGAATAAATGAAAGTTCATAATGATGCATGAAACCATCTGAAAACTTCATTGATTCATTCAGTTCAATTTTATCAATTAGTTGATTGTCTTCAAAAAAGTGAGGCAAAGATTCTTCTGTAGGATATTGAAACCAGTTGTGACCGTCAGCACTTAAATTGTTATTTAAAGCAATATTTAAATATCCACTTTCACTTGCATCACATACTGAAGCTAGGTCAAAACTTAAAGAGTATACAAGATCATCATCCGCTACAATGGTTGCATTTGTAAACATTCCTTCGCTGTGATCATGTGACTCTCTGTTACCATAACAAAGGTGCCCAGCGTTTGAAAATAAACCATCTAAACCATACCAATCCCAATTTGGTGTAAAGTAATCCACAGTACCATGACTAGCTTCCCAGTTATCAACCAAATTTGTAGAGATTCCATTAGCAGGCTCGCTACCTATAAAGGTCTGTACGGATTCAAAATTACCATTTTGATTAAGTGGTAAACATTCTTGTGCATTTGTTGAAAAACTAAATGTTAGAATAATCAGAATTAAAGTGTTAAGCTTAGATCTCATAGTTGTTAGTGTTAACCTAGGGTCGAAACTTATTCAAAAGGTGACTTTCGTCTTACAACTATGTAGTATAAATATAGGTGGTGTAGGTGTGGTGTTATTATGAGACAAAGATAGATTAGAGAACACTTGAATGAAAGCGGTTACAGTATACAGAGTATCTATCTCAATATCTACAAAGCAACTACATTGTCCATTTTAGGCTGATATAAGTGTGCATTACATAAAAAAAGGGAGCTCTTAATGAAAAGAGCTCCCAGTATATCTTGTATTCTAGATAAGACTATTCTTCGTATCCCGAATTTTTATTTCCATTGTAGTAGTTGTTTATAACTTCACCACTCTGTACCGAATTGTCTGAAGAATTACTAGTCACTGGTTCTGCCATATCAAAATCATTTACATCACAGGTTCTGAACTCAACTCTTCTATTCATATAGTGATTAGAATCTACTCCACCAAGCGGACTTTCTTCTCCTCCATACATCAATTTCAATCTACTTCTATCTATACCATAATTTTCAGTTAAGTAGTCAACAGCTTCCTTTGCTCTATTATAAGAAAGGACTTTATTGTAGTCATTTGAACTTTTACTATCTGTATGTCCATGTGAAACAACACAGATGCTAGGACATTTCTCCATAACCTGAGCTACATGGTGCAACTGACTTAAGTATTCTGTCTTAATTGTACTTCTATCCGTATCAAAGTGAATCATTGGTAAAAACCACTCGCCACAACTACTTCCTACAACAGTTGTTGTCGTAGTCCCGTCTGGATTAGTTGTAACTACAGTATTCCCGCTACCGGTTCCACCTCCAGATATTCCACCGCTGGTATAGACTGGGCTAGTTTTAATTTCTTCAACAGAAGAATTTATAGGAGCAACCTTCATATCAATCATTTCAGCTACTTCATCTCCGGTAATGCAACATCCTGCACCTTGGGCGATTCCCGTTTCATCAATTTCTAAACCTGGAGGAGAATATGGCTCAAGATCTTTACAATCTGAAATGCCGTCACCATCACTATCTAGTATTATACCTCTTGTATCAACTGCACATCCTTCAGGAGTATCCAATTCTTGATCTAGCATGTCAATAACTCCATCATTATCGTCATCCGTAAGATCTAACTGAGGACGTTGTTTTAAAGATGCTATGTCTTCATAGGCTGCATCCAAAGGATTCAACCAATAAAGTGGCTCTGTTCTTTTGTCAAAGTTTCCAAGATTCAAACCAAATGTAATGTTTGTAAAATGTGAAATATCTACATTGTTTGTTTGATCTGTAGCTGTTCTATAATTTGAACCATCAAGTAGATCATTATCGCTGAAAAATGCTTTCCATTCTAAAGCGATATTTAGTCTTTTAGATATTTTTCTTGCAATTCCAGTAGAAGCTGTGAAAATTGCGTGGATATTATATTCGTCACCTATTCTGAAGATACCTTTCTTCTGGAAACCATCCGTTTCATATGTTCCATCATAAACCTGCTTCAAGTTGCTGAGGATTTCCGAACGACCTGCTCTGGTATCAAATTTTCTAGAATCCCAGTCTACTTGATCGATTAGATCTGTATAAAGTCCTCCAGAAGCATCCCTAAGATCATGTTTTGTAATATGAGTATCAAGACCAACACCCATTGCAGCATACCAATTCCACTTATTTCTCTCTTTGTGAAATAGTAAATTACCGATGTTAACTACTCCTTCAATGGTTGCAGCTATATAGGTTGTTTCATGATTGAAAAACCATGGATTGTTAGGTCCATAACCTGCCGTAACTCCACCGAGATTACCTTCTGGTAGCAGGGCCCCAAATGAAGGTTGAGGGTCCAGACCTCTAGCAACTCCGTAGAATGCTTCTCCTTTTATTGAAAAAACATAATGGATTGCTTTACGCAAATGAAGTCCAACTCCATACCCTGCAGGTAGTTCTCTATCGACGTCGCCATCTATAAAAAAGTGTCCTGCTTTAATTCCGATTTCTAGGGCATTTTTGGGCTTGGCTGAATACTTGTATTGACCCATTCTCCATTCCTTGTTTTGGTCAGAGTCTTTGGTCATCTCATCAGTAATTCTAGCTGTTTTCCAGGTGTCGTTTACCTCTTCTTGTAGGTCAACGGCTTCCTCTTCTTGGCCTGAGATTGCATGCATACATAAAAATGCAAGGGCCAAAAGGAAAATCCTTTTAGTAGTCATAGGTGTACATTTTGTGTCAAATCTACATGAAATATAGTAGTAAACAAATTAAAACTATATTTAATATGTAAAATATTAAAAATAAGGGTGTTAGCAATGATTTTGGACAATCATCGTAACTCAGGGTGTTTCGTTGGCACTAAATTAAAGGTTTTTTATAACAATAAGTTATGAAGCACTAAAAGAATCAGAGTGTTAAATCGCTTATGCCAACTAAAGGACAATTTTTACCTAGGTTTTTATGACTTGATATTACAATTAAACATTATATATTAGAAAATTTTACAATATGTAATGAATTGTATATCTTCAACATATATTATAAGAAAACTCTTAATAAGATATGTATTTTTTAAATCCCCTCATGTACGACGAGCACGTACTAGGCCAGTTAGAGACAGGTTCTATCTTTCAAAATTTAACGTTTTTTGATCATGAACTTCATGATCTTTCCGATTTCCAACTAGCAATCATTGGATTGGACGAGCCGAGCTTAACTGCATTTAGAAATAGGTTTTACTCATTAGAGGACCATTTTCAGCTTCCTATCTGCGATTTAGGCATCTTAAAAGATGATAATCATCTAAAGTCAAATATTGACAACCTAAAGGAAAAAGTGAACCTTATAATTATCGGAGGTAGGCCCCTATCCTTTTCAAATAATACAGCAGTTGTTGGACAAGTACTGGGCACTGAAGAAAATGAAAAATACATTTCATACCAAAGGCATAAGTCTAATCTTAAAAATTACAATCAAGCAGATGAATTTCAAAATGTATCCTTGGGTGAATTAAGAAATAATCTAAGAATGGTTGAACCTCTGCTCAGGGACTGTTTGCAAATGGTTTTTAATCTTAATGCAATCCGGCAAAGTGATTTAGGCATTGAAGCTAATAATATGGTCGGGATTACTTTAGAAGAGGCATCTCAAATATCTAGATACGCCGGTCTAAGTGAGACCATGAAATGCATCCAATTTCCAAATTTACAACCACAATTCTCTTTTGGAAATGTTACCAATGAATTTGGGCAAAGCGTTTCCACGATGGCTTGGTATTTTGTTGAAGGTTTACTCTGTCTTCATTATGAAAATCCAGATGAAGACGATCACATCAGCTATGTTGTGAACACCGAGTACTTCGAGGAACCCATTACATTTCTGAAGGGTGAAAGATCAGGAAAATGGTGGATGAAGTATGGCGAGAATGATGAATACCATCCATGCATGTATGAGGATTTTATGCAATCAAGAGCAGGTAATATACCAGATCGACTTTACAAATATTGTTTAAGTTAGAACTGCTTAGACCTAATTAATTACTCGACAAAACTTTCGATTTTTATTCCTCTTGAACCTTTCAATAGGGTCAGGGACTGAGCATCAAGTGATTCAATTTTCACTTTTGCCTTGAGCTTATCTATGGTAAGAAACTGCTGGATTCTAGGATCATTTATGGGTATGGAATGAAATATTTCTCCTACCAAGTATGCTTTCTTAAAACTCATGTTACTGAGCTGATTAATAATCTGCAAATGTTCTTCTGTTGCATACTTTCCTAATTCTAGCATGTCGCCTAAAATCAAATACTTGGGATTACCTTCTGCCTTTATAAAATTAGAAAGACTTTCTTTCATACTATCTGGGTTGGCATTATAGGCATCAAGAATAAACGAACGCTCTTTTAATTTAGTGATTTGAGATCTGTTGTTATCTGGTAAATAAGTCTCTAGAGCTTCTCGAATTAGATTTTCTTCAACACCAAAATACACACCTATGGTAATCGCAGCAGCTATGTTGGTTTTATTATAAACCCCTGTGAGTTTAGTTACGATCTCTTTTCCTTTCCATTGAACGATTAATTCATTGACATCAGAGAGCATAAAGCGCATTAACTTTGCATCATAATATTCGACCTTCTTATAATCTCCAATCATCTCCTCTAATATCACATCCTGTCGGTTACAAAAGATGACCTTCTTATTGGCCATGAGCGATTCATACATTTCTCCTTTCCCAATCTTAACACCTTCTATACCTCCAAAACCTTCCAAGTGCGCCTTACCTATGTTCGTAATGAGTCCAAAATCGGGTTGTGTCAGATCACATAAATGAGCTATTTCTCTTTGATGGTTGGCCCCCATTTCTACGATACCTAAACCCGTATTTTCATTCATTGTCAAGAGCGTCAGAGGAACCCCTATATGGTTATTTAAATTCCCTTGGGTGTAGCTTATATTAAACTTTTTTCCCAATACTGCAGCGCATAATTCTTTAGTTGTTGTTTTACCATTAGATCCAGTTATAGCTAAGATGGGCAGATTCAGACTCTTTCTGTGCCATTTGGCCAAGCTTGAGAGGGATTCTAGAACATTTTTTACTAAGTAGACCTTGTCTGGTAGTTCTCCATCCCATTCATCTACGATCGAAGCAAAGGCTCCCTTTTGAATGGCCTGAGAAGCGTAGGTATTTCCATTGAATTTGGGTCCTTTTAAAGCAAAGAAAAGATTGTTTTCTTTGATTTTTCTGGTGTCGATGCAAACGCCAGAGGATTGTAAGTATAATTGATATAAATCTTCAAGTACCATAAAAAAAATAGTCTCTGCAAGATGCAGAGACTATTTTAAATTATTATTTCTTTAAGGAGGATTTTATTTAAACCTTCTCTTTTTCTTAGATGCTTTTCCAAAGCTATTTCCACCAAGCTCATCATTACCTGACTCACCTCCTACTCTAATCATAGCACATCGGAAACCAAGATCTCTATCTGCTTTATCCTCTTGCTTAAACCTTCTTGTTCCAGGAGCAAGCCAGAATAATCTATCTTCCCAGCCTCCGCCTTTAATTACTCTTGATTCATCGCTAATTAAAGAATATTCACCATAACCATAGCTTACGAAATCCTCATTGTCTCCATCACCATAATTTCTTACATCGCCTTTTCTATAGTTCTCTCTGTAACCTATGGTATCATCTTCAACAAGTTGATATTGTAATCTACCCATGCTATCTTTTTCAATAGGTCTTCCTTCTTCATCTCTGATCAATTCCTTGAATTCATTTCCTCTAAAAGAATTTAAATCATGATTTTCAGCGTCACTTAAGGTTGAACTAGTTAAAGGACGGTATACATCCTGAACCCATTCGTTGACATTACCTGCCATATTATATAGCCCGTAGTCATTAGGAATATATTGTGTAACTGGTGCAGGACCAGACGCCTTATCATTAAGATTTCCAGCCATACCCATATAATCTCCTCTTCCTCTCTTAAAGTTAGCCAATATATCTCCTTGATATTTATCATTGATTCTATATCTAGCGGTGTTACCATCCCACGGGAAATACCTTCTATCAGTAATTACCTCGTCAGAAGAAACAGATTGGTTGCCTTGAAGTGCAAGAGCTGCGTATTCCCACTCCGCTTCCGTAGGTAGTCTATAATCTGGCAATAAGATTCCATCTTCAAACTTTACCGGTCTTTCTCCACCGCTGTTTAAGTCTTCTAAATTTTTTCTTACGCTTCCTTGATATTGACCTTCCAAATAAGAACCAGTGGTGAACGATTCACCATCTACTTGCTCATTTACATTTAAGTTCAAAATTCCTCTTTCAACAAGAATTCCTTCGTTTACCCGATCGCTTCTCCATTTACAAAATTCTTGCGTTTGAACCCATGATACTCCCACTACAGGGTAGTTGTCATAACTTGGGTGGCGATAGTATGTTTCTACTAGAGGTTCATTAAAAGATAGCTCTTCTCTCCAAACTAGCGTATCAGGAAGTGCATCTCTCCAAATTTGAGGATAAGATCTGTAGGTTCTTTTAGTCCAAGAAACATATTCTTTCCAGTCAATATTTCTTACTTCAGTTTGATCCATGTAAAATGAGGATACTGTTACTCTTCTAGGAATATTATTCCATTCGTAAGTTACATCCTCTTGGGTTGTTCCCATTGTGAAAGTTCCTCCTTCTATTAGCACTAGATTTGGTCCAGTTGCTTGTCCTTCATATTGGAGCTTTTCAAAGCCTCCGTATTCAGGATTATTGTATTCCCACCCAGTGGATGTGGACTTCTCGTTCTTGCTGCTTTTACAAGCTCCCAAGAATACGACGATAGAAAGGAAAAAAATGATAGATTTTAGGTCAAGTCTCATTTCCAGAATATTTTTTAATTGCCTGCCAAATATAATAAAATAAACAAAATAACTCCAGAAATCGTACCACTCTACCTGAATAACTGTAAACAGTCATTCAATTTTGAATATTGTTGCTTACCATTGCTCAAATTGTAAATGATACCGATTTCATGGCTTCCCCCACTCGCTAGAGCTAGTTCCGATAAAGTAATATCGTAACTGTAGGTGATTTTAATGGTATTTAGGTTGACTCCAGCTGATAAAATAAGGGCATCGAAATGAGAAACAGTATGTCTTACATATACTCCTCCCACGAAATTCCTAAGCTGTACATATGAACCAACGTTAATTTGCCAAAAGTCACCTTGCTTAGCAAGCAAGACACTCGGAGATACAAACGATGGGTTGGTTTGTTTATTGCCTATGTCAAATACGTATTGATAGCTTCCGTGGAGGTTTATAAGAAGCGGCAAGCCTATTTTTCCGGCATTATTTGTTAACAAAAAACCATTGTCGGGAGTATTTAAATGCTTCATTGTCAATCCAACAAACCAGCTCTTGTTATAGACCATAAAACCCGTACCAATATCTAGATATCCTTTATTTAGACTGTTGGGTGGAATTTCATTGCTAGTTATTAGACCTCCTCCGGCGTTTATAGGGCTAGAAATATCAATTTGATCTCCGAAAATTAGTTGATTGTAATTTAAACGATTTTGGCCAAATCCAACTTCTAAGCCTATTCTTAGTTGCAAATCCCCTGGTAATACCAATTTATACATGTAATTACCTGCCACATTAAGAAACTGGATGGCACCATCACCACTCGAGTCAGAGATCACTGATGCACCAAAACCACTATTAATATTTCTAAAATATTGATTATAACCCAGTGTAAAAGATTCATATACTGTGGATAAACCAGGCCATTGTAGCCTATAATTGGCATTAAACTGGGCAAAATCATTGGTGCCAGCAAGCGCTGGATTTAAATGTAAAGGTGAATTATAAAACTGCGAGAATACAAGATCCTGACCTCCAGCATTGAGGGAAAGTAACATTGCTAAGTAAAAAATGATGTTTTTAGTCTTCCTCAACGTTATGATTTTGTTCTTTTTAAGATTTTCTTTGCATTTACAATACTTAAACGGTGTTACCGTTTGAATTATTTATCAGCAAGATCAGTAAATCAATATGAATCAATTCTGTAAACTAACGATTTTATTTTATGTTTTGTTTTTTTCAACGAATCCAACAGAAAGTTTAGCGCAATCAAGTCTTGCAAGTGGAGAAATCTATAAGATTTCAGTTGATGAATCAGGCATATATACCTTGGATGCTAACTTCTTTCAAGAAAGTCTAGGAAAATCACTAAATGAAATTGATCCAAATCAAATTCAAATCTTCAGTAATGGAGGAGGAATTAATCCCACCCTCACAAACGCACCTCGATTTAACGATCCAGAGGAATTGGCAATATTTGTTTCAGGTGCGGGAGATGGAAGTTTTGATTCTTCAGATGCCGTTTATTTTTATGCTCCAGGTCCTGAAAATTATACTTGGGAATTAGATCCCCAGGTATGGGATATTGATCAGCCATTGAGAGAAATGAATATCTACGATACTGAAAATTATCTCTTCATAAAATTAAATCAAAACACCGGAAAACGGATAAGTGAGAAGCAGTCCATAGGAAACGCAGAAACGGTCTACAAGACCACGCATAAGATTTATAGACACGAAAATGATCAAGAAAACCTTCTTGGTAGTTATGGATCAACTCAAGGCTCTGGTAAAAGATGGTTTGGAGAGGCTTTCGCCAATGAATGGGAACAAGATTTCAGTTCATCATTTAATGAATTAAGTCCAGTTGTTGGAAGCTCTGTTTTATTTAATGCTGTATTTGCCGGAAGGTCAGATAGAGTAAGTAGCGTTGACATTAATATCAGTGGTCAAAATTATACAAAGACTATGTTTGGAACTGATATAGGAGATGTTGAAGATCCTTACGCACACATTGCTCGCTTAGAAGAAGAACTTAATATCGGAAATTCTCCAAGCGTATCTGTAAAGTACAATCCAAATGAATCCACTGATGAGGCATGGCTGGACTATATCCAACTTATTTCGGAAGAAGAAATTAAAGGGAATAACAATGAACTCATATTTCATTTAGAATCTAAGAATAATAGTGTCGCAGGTCTAAGCACGAGTCAGTTTGCGGGTCTTCAATTATGGGATGTAACTACTTTTGAGAGTCCTACGATCTGCCTTCCGGCAAATAATAATTATGCCTACAATACTGAAGGTATCGTTCGACAATTTCGGTTATTTAATCCTAATGGTTCTTTTAAAGTTCCAAGCTTTGTCGGTCAAATTGAGAATCAGAATTTAAAAGATTTACGGGCTGTTGATTTCGTTATTATTTACTACAAAGACTTCGAGGAGGCCGCAAATCTATTGGCAGAGCATAGATCTAATCATGATCCATTGCGAATTGCCACTGTTGATGTAGCGCAAGTTTATAATGAGTTTTCGAGCGGGAGAGCTGATCCTACTGCCATTAGAGATTTTGCTAGATATCTTGTTCAAAATAATAAAAGCTTTCAATATTTGCTGCTTTTTGGCGATGCTTCTTATGACTATCGAGGCATTGTTAAAGATATCCCTTTCAACAATTTTGTTCCTACGTTCGAGACAGACGAATCACTCGATCCAATTGATGGATTTCCTTATGATGACTATTTTGCATTGCTAAGTGATTTTGAAGGTGAAGGCGTGCAAGGTGCTTTAGATATAGCCGTCGGGCGGATTCCTGTTAAAACAAATCAAGAAGGTCTCGACGTAGTTAATAAAATCATCCATTATGATACTTCGGTTGAACAATATTCAGACTGGAAAATGAATGTTTGTTTTTCTGCAGATGATGAAGATAATAATACCCACATCAATGATGCAGATGGGATTGCCAAACTCGTAAATGATTCATTCCCATTATTTAATCAACGGAAGGTATATTTTGACGCGTTTGTGCAAGAGTCTACCCCAGGAGGAGAAAGATATCCGGCCGCAAAATCTAGAATTAATGAGTTGATCAATAAGGGCTTGCTCATTTATAATTATCTCGGTCACGGTGGACCAAGAGGATTGGCGCAAGAAAGAGTTTTACTGGGAGAAGATGTTAGGGAATGGACCAACTTTGATCGCCTACCTATTATCATTACTGCAACCTGTTCATTTACCGGTTATGATGATCCAGCAATTATCACTGCCGGTGAAGAAGCTATACTCAATCCAGAAGGCGGTGCCATTGCTCTTTTTACAACAACTAGAGCTGTTTATGCATCGGAAAATGCAAGACTGACAGAGTCAGTTTTTGAAAATGTTTTCAAGAAGGAATTTGGAGACTATTTGAGAATAGGTGACATCATGCAGCGGGCCAAAAATATTGGTGTTGATACCATCCGAGAGAATGCGCGTAAATTTTCATTGATAGGTGATCCAACTTTAAGACTGAGTGCGCCTCAGCACAATGTTATCCTAGATGAAGTTAACGGTAATACAAATCAAGGGACCATCATAGATACCCTAAGTGCCTTAGAAACTGTAAGAATAAAGGGTCACATAGCAAACGATTCAGGAGACCTCTTGAATGGATTTAATGGCACCATTGCGCTCACGCTTTATGATAAGACCTCAGAAGCTAAAACGCTTGCAAACAATGAGAAAAGTAGGGTCCGTTCTTTCGATATTCAAAACAATATATTGTTCAAAGGCAAGGCTACCCTCTCGGGAGGTAAATTTGAAGTTGAATTTTTAATCCCGAAAGAAATTAATTTCAATTTTGGAAGAGGAAAACTGAGCATGTATGCGACCGATGGTCAGAGTCAAGATGCAGGTGGTTTTAATAGAGATATCATCATAGGAGGGAGCTCGAATGTAGATATTACAGATTCTCAAGGTCCGGAAATGGAGGTTTTTATGAATGATGAATCATTTGTAAATGGAGGAATAACTAATCTAACACCACGACTCATTGTAAACTTAGAAGATGATTTTGGTATAAATATTAGTAGTACAAGCATTGGACATGATATAACAGCAGTTATTGACAATGATGAATCCAAAGAAATCAAGCTGAATGATTGGTATGAATCAGAGGTAGATAACTTCAAAAAAGGGCGTGTAAGTTATCCGCTCAATGGAATTGAGCCTGGAATCCATACAATTCGAATTAAAGCATGGGATATATGCAATAATTCAACTGAAAAAGAGTTAGAATTCCGAGTTGTTGATAAAGATCACAGCCAATTAGAACAAATTTTGAATTATCCGAATCCCTTCACAACTTCAACCAACTTTAGTTTTGAACATTCTCTTGTTGATGCATCCCTAGATATTTTAGTTTCTGTATACACTTTAAGTGGAAAATTAGTTAAGACAGTGCAGTCTACCCGATTTGCTGCAGGTTTTAGAATTAATGATATACACTGGGATGGACGCGATGATTATGGCTCAAGGCTTGCTCGAGGAGTTTATCTTTATAAAATAAAAGTTAGAGATCCGATAGCCGAAATTGACCTAGAAAGTGATTTTCAAAAATTACTTATATTAAAATAAATTATAATAACTTATATTTGCTCGAATTAAATTGCGAACATGAATAGAATACTAAGCGTAATTGCTTGTTTCCTTATATTATTAGTATTTGCTGATGAAGCAAAAGCTCAGGTTTTCAACCCTACCAAAGGATGTGTTGTTGATGCCAATGGCGATTGTCTGCCAAATACTATTTTAGGTGCCCTTCCTTTTTTAAGAATTGTGCCTGATGCAGCTGCCGGCGCAATGGGAGATACAGGCATAGGTACAGACAATGGAGTAAATGCCTTACACTTCAATGCTTCTAAACTTCCATTCATGAGTAAAGAGCGAGGTTTGTCGTTTACCTATACTCCATGGCTTACCAACATTGGATTGACGGATGTTTATCTCATTTATCTATCAGGATTTATGAAAATAGATGATCTGCAGTCAGTAGGTGCTTCTGTACGTTTTTTCTCTTTAGGGGACATTACATTTACGGATGCGCAAGGTGATCCATCTGGACAAGGACAACCTCGAGAGTGGGAAGTTGCTTTTGGTTACACTAGAAAATTAGCCAATAATTTTTCTGCGGGCTTAACGGCTAAATATATGCTTTCAGATTTAGCGACGGGACAGACTGTTGAAGGAATCAATATTACAACAGCAACTTCTTTTGCTGCTGATTTATCTTTCACTTACAACAATGAGGTTCAGGTAGGATTATATGATAGCCGATTAAGAATAGGTGCCGCAATATCGAATATTGGTAACAAGGTGACATACACAAGAAACACCACAAGAGATTTTATCCCAACCAATTTTGGATTGGGAGCTGCTCTTGAAATGGACTTTGATGAGTTTAACACCTTCAGTTTTGCTTTAGACATCAATAAATTGATGATTCCTACTCCTATTGCTCAGAACATAGTAACGATCGAAAATGGAGTGGAAGTAACTTCTATAAATCCAGAATATGATCCAGACGGGGATGGCATTGCAGAATATCGAGAAAAAGCACTTTTTTCAGGAATAATTGAATCATGGGGAGATGCTCCAGGCGGATTTTCTGAAGAACTTCAAGAGTTTAATTATTCCGTTGGCGTTGAATATTGGTATGATAAGCAATTTGCCGTAAGAGCGGGATATTACTTTGAAAACCCACTTAAAGGAGATCGACAATTTTTGACGGTAGGTGCTGGGTTAAAATACAATGTTTTTGGATTTGATATATCTTATTTGGTACCTACGAGTAATACGAGAAATCCTCTTGACAATACTTTACGATTCTCATTGTTGTTTGACTTCGAAGTGTTTCAATCAGACAGGTAGAATAAAAAATAAAGACTTAAAAAAGGGCTTTTCAATTGAATTGAAAAGCCCTTTTTTAATAAGTTCCTATAAGCCGGATTTTGTCGAGCTCTATCATTTATCTAGCCTCAGCATTACTACTGAGATCACTGCTGATAAATCAGCAATTATCTATCTACCCTTCTTGGTCTGCCTATGGCAAATGAGCCGAACGAGCCCAATCATACGATCCAAGATATACATGATATTTCAACCCACAAGGTTTACCTTATTCCGAGGTTACCCTAGGAATTCGTGAGCTCTTACCTCACGTTTTCACCTTTTCCACTTGCGCGGTAGTTTATTTTCTGTGGCACTTTCTGTCCATCCGAAGATGTCCCATCTGTTAGATGGTGTGGTGTTCTGCGTTGTCCGGACTTTCCTCTGAAGACCATTGTCTACAGCGATAGAGAAGAACAGGTGCAAGTTCCTCATTATTTCTTAAAAAGAGAATAAGATGGAAATATATTCATATTATGATTTTCTTTAATGTATAATTGTTTAATTTTATGCAATTATGACTCGGAAGATCAATATTATAATATGGGCGATCTGCTTCCTTTCGATTTTCCTTCAGTTATTTTCAGAAATTGAATTTAACAGAAAGTCAGAAATTGAGGATCCTACCAACTGTATCCTAGCCTATATTGAAGATCAATATTACTATCTAGATGAGAGTATTGTTCCTGAAATTTACGCTGATGAAGCTAATGGAAGAAGAGAAGGCTTATCTATTGATAAGATGCTTCAGCTCAGAGGTCTTTCTATTAGCATTAAAGAAAACCAAAAGCTTGTATTTAGGTCTACTTCATTAGAGGGTAAAAAGGCATGCAATTTAACGATACTCAAGGAGGGAATACAAATTACAAAATGCGTAGAAGTTTTTGGCAAAGACCAGGTGCTGCTACCAGCGGTGGTCTCAAGTTGCGGACTTAAAAATCAATATAAAATTTCAGAATCTGATGGAATAGCGTTTTACATTGATAACGAAACTGTAAAATTAGAGCGTTATGGGAAAACACGCAATCGTATAACGAAGCTGTTAAAATTACCCTTTTTAATCAGCTTATTTTTTCTTCTTTTAATTCCATTTACTAGAAAACAAACAAAGGCTAGTCTTAAACAATATGGCGTAATAATTTTACTGCTGTTGTTTTATTTCATTGGTTTACAAAAGTTTCAATTCTTTAATATTCAACAATGGTTTGATTGGTCCATGCCAGCTGCCATCACAGTGCTCTTTGTTTCTTTATTCTTTTGGAGAGCAAAGCATAAATATGTATCCGAGAAGTGGGTTCTGATCCTACATTGGATAGCGATACTAATTCCATTTATATTTTTCCTTTGGACCATTGTGACTACCCCGCGAAGTTTTAATCAATATTCTCCATTTTTATCCTTAAGTAAAATTAGTTACCGGGATTTATACTTGATCACTTCCTTGGTCTTCTTTATGCTAGCTCATTTGATTAGTCTTTATCAGAATTGGCAGTGGAGCAAGAGAAAATTCGGTTTAGGGAAGCATTTAGGTTTACAAATACTTTTAGGCCTTGGACACTTAATGGCTGTTGTATTGTTATTGCCATCCTTCCCTATCCTTCCTATTATTTTATCTATCGGTCTTTATTTTCTATTGATTGACTTATTTGCAGAAGGTCGACAAAATCCGGTTTTATGGAGTATTTTATGGGCTGTTTTTATTTCTATAATTATTGCGGGAAGTGTATACTACTCTGATTTCAGCTACACTGTTGACGAGGTAAAATCAGAAATATCAAAAGCTGATAATCTATTTGTGGGTAATGGATTAAAGAATTATTCTTTAGACAATATTCCTTCCTATTATGTTGAAAGAGTCAATAATTATGAAGACATAGGAATTCAACTTTTTTACCAAAAAGGGAACATTCATTTCTTGAATCATTTATCTAACGGTCAAGTAAACATTGTTCAGTTCCCATTACCAGGCTTTATTAAGGCAGTAACTCTTTTCTCTTGTGTTTTTTTGATTGGTATTTCTATTTATCTTTTGATGATTCTTCTTCATAAAAGAATAAACATTCTACCTCGATACTTTTATCCAGGTGATATTTACCTCTCTAGTTTTTCAAGAAGAATTCAATTCAGCTATCTCATCTTAACCGTTATTTCCTTTATTGGAATTGCTAGTATTACAATTCTATTATTGAACAATTACTTTAAAAATAGTGAGCGCCAAAATCTTAAGAGTAATCTCAATCTTATACGGTCGCATTTAGATTATTTGGCTAAAGATGATGAAGTATCGATTCGAAGTACTGAAGCTGGATTAATGAAGATCATGCACCATCATAATTACGAACTAAACATTTATGATGAGGGAGGAAATGATGTCATTGATTCGAATGCACATCTAAGTAGTTCTGTCATTAATTATCTCGATCAACATTCTGATGGTTCCCTCAGTGAATCGTCTCCTGAAAATGGGTTCAGCACCTACTTGAATATCAAGCATCCGGTCTATCGATATGCTTATGTCCGTGGAATTGATCAAAAAAACGATCACGCCTTTAGTGTATATGATTTTGTTGCAGGAATATTAAATGTGTATGTTTTCCTTTTTATAATCGCCATTACTTTTGGATTATTTGTTTCTAAGTCCATTGTTGATCCGCTCGCACGATTGACCAAGCAAATGAAACAATTAAAGCTAGGGAAAGCGAATCAACAAATAATGTGGACCGGTGAAGGAGAGGTGGGAGAATTGATAGACAATTACAATGCTATGGTGGTTAAGCTTGAGGAAAGTGTGTCCTTAATTGCTCATACAGAGAGAGACATGGCATGGCGAGAGATGGCGAGACAGGTAGCACATGAGATCAAAAATCCATTGACTCCCATGAAATTACAACTACAATATTTGCAGAAGCAAGTATCTGGTGGTTATATCCCAGACAAAGAAAGTTTAGACAGAATAGCTTCTTCCTTGCTTGAGCAAATAGAAAATTTATCTAACATTTCAGAGGCCTTTTCCAATGTTGCAAAGTTACCAAAAGCTTCCAATGAAAAGGTTGTTCTGAATGAGGTAGTAGAGTCTGTTCATGACCTATTCAGAAAGCGGGAAGATATGCAGATTAGACTCTTAGAACCGATCAATGATCTGATCGTTTTTGCTGACAAAAATCACTTGGTTAGAATATTAAATAACCTTCTAAAAAATGCGATTGAGGCTATCCCAGAAGATCGGATTGGAGATATTGAAATTCAATTATACAAGGAAAAAGGAGATGCAATTATTAAAGTTAGTGACAACGGATTGGGTATTCCTAAAAACATGCAGGATAAAATTTTCACACCTAAATTTACGACTAAAAATTCAGGATCAGGATTAGGATTAGCCATTGCGGCAAATATGGCTGAATCTTTTAATGGTAAAATATACTTCAAAACCCGTGAGAATATTGGTACAGACTTTTTTATATCTATTCCACTGATGCGCTTGAGTCAAAATAAAGACAGCAATCGAGTTATTTTGGATTAAACCAAATCACTACATTTATTGTTAAATTGGTAAATTCGTGAAATGGAGTTTTTTCTTTACTTAGGAATAATATTGATAACCTATGTTATCATGGAGTTTGTGGCCTGGTTTACCCATAAATACGTCATGCACGGCATACTTTGGTCTTGGCATGCGGATCATCATCTTCCCCACTATGAAAAGGAGGGTTTTTTTGAGAAGAACGACTTGTTTTTTATAGTTTTCGCTGTACCAAGTGCTGCATCATATATGATTGGTAGCTTTGTTCCTGGTATGATATGGTTGTTATTTGTAGGGATCGGCATATCCTTATATGGTCTAACCTATTTTTTAATCCACGATGTCTATATCCACAAGAGATTCAAGTGGTTTAAACATTTAGACAATCGATATAGTCGTGCAATTCTCCGGGCGCATGGAGCCCACCATGCTAAGACAACAAAGGAGGATTGTGAATCTTTTGGTCTATTGGTCGTGGAGAAAAAATATTATCCAAATAAAAAAAATGTGGCTTAATTCTAAGTCTTTTTACCAGCAATTACTACCACTATTTCTCCTTTAATGGATGGTTTGGCTTCAAGAAGCCCCAAAATTTCATTTAGACTACCACGCATTGTTTCTTCGTGAAGTTTGGTAAGTTCTCGAGAAAGGCTTGCCGCTCTATCTTCACCACAGTGTTCTATTAATTGCTGAATTGTTTTTATGACCCTGTGCGGGGAAGCGTATATTATGAATGTAGCTTCAAGTTGCGCTAAATATTTCAGACGGGTTAGTTTTCCTTTCTTATGTGGCAAAAAGCCTTCAAAGTGAAATTTGTCTGATGGTAGACCAGAATTAACCAAGGCAGGAATGCATGCCGTGGCTCCAGGAAGGCAATTTACCTCTATCCCTTCTCTTCTAGCTTCTCTACTTAATAAGAAGCCAGGATCGGAGATACCAGGTGTTCCAGCATCACTAACCAAAGCAATTTTTTCTCCTTGTTTGACTTTTGAAATAATAAACTCTAATTGCGAATGTTCGTTGTGGATGTGGAAAGACTTCAATGCTGTTGTGATGTCATATTCCTGTAATAAACGCTTCGTTGTGCGCGTATCCTCGGCTAATATCAAATCCACCTCATTCAGAATTTCAATGGATCTGAGGCTTATATCTTTTAAATTACCTATCGGCGTAGGCACAAAATAGATCATGATATAGGGACTAAAATTGTAAGCATGGGTACAAGGGACATAAAATACCCATAATTCCCGTTAATATTTTAATAATGCAACCTTTCATAGGGTTCATAGATACTTATTTATATCTAATTTAGCTTAAAATTAGAATCAACAAACCCTTTCGGTTCATTTGTATACTTTAGAGAAGAGATGAATAATAGAATAACAGCAATAATTTTCGGTTTTTTACTGTGCTCATTTGCAGCATTTGCCCAACCTGCTAATGACGAATGTGATCGCGCTACTTTTTTAGGATCCATAGAAGAATTTTGTTCAGAAATATCTGAATATACGACCGTTGGAGCTACACAATCGCCAGAAGTAGGCCCAACTTGCTGGTTTACAGATCATGAGCATGATGTGTGGTTCTCATTCCGCCCTACCTCGCCGGCCATTTACGTGCAATTGTTTGGTAAATTTTCTGCAGCTGATAATAATATCACTAATCCATCTTTGGCCATCTATCAGGGCCCTTGTAATAATTTAGTGCAATTAGCCTGTGGTTCAGTTGCAGGTGCTGGAACTGATATTGTAGAATTAAGTGCTAGTCAATTAACCATTGGCGAAACTTATTATTTAAGGGTTGATGGCCGTGAAAGCGTTGAAGGAGAATTTCATCTTTGTTTGAGATCATTTGTTCCGACGCCCACTCCAGAGTCTGATTGTCCAGATGCTGTTGTCTTATGTGATAAAACTGGATTTAACATAGAAAACCTAAACAACGTCGGAAATCTAACCAATGAATTGACTGGGCCTTGTGTTTTTGGAGATCAAGATCAGGAGCAAGCTTCCGTCTGGTATGTTTGGACCTGTGAGATGTCTGGAACCCTAGAATTTACTCTTACGCCGAATAATCCAAACGGAGCAGAAGAAGATTTAGACTTTGTTGTTTACGAATTACCCGGAGGACTGGATGATTGCGATAATAGAATTCCATTGCGATGTATGCTTTCAGGAGAATCCGCAGGTAATGCCGTTAATCAAAATTCACCATGCTGGGGCCCGACCGGTCTTCAGGCTGGAGAAACGGATATATCTGAAAGTGCTGGATGCCAATCAGGAGACAATAATTTTGTGGCACCGATCGACATGATTGCGGGCAGAAGTTATGGTTTAATTGTAAATAACTTCAGTGAATCTGGATTTGGATTTGGAATTGAGTTTGGAGGTTCTGGAACGTTCCAAGGTCCAATTGTTGATTTTGTAGTTGAAGCCTTAGATAATTTCGAGTGTGATAAAAGTGTAATAATAACCAGTACTGCTGAAGGAATCACTGATGAAATTGTAGACTATTCCTGGACCTTTGGTGTGGGAGCTATTCCTCCTAATGCAAATACTGAAGGACCTCATGAGGTTTTATACGAAAGCTTTGGAGAAAAATTTATTTCACTCACCGTCACAACAGAACGGGGATGTACCGTAAATGAAATCATACCACAATTCATTGAACCATGTTGTAAGGATACTTCCACGCTTGCAGCCTTAGCCGTAGGTAACGATGTATTATGTGCTGGTGATTTGGGATCAATTGTAGGAGATGGTGTAAGTGGTGTACCTTTCTATGAATACTCACTGGATGGTATTAGTTTCCAACCAAGTCCTTTTTTCCCGGACCAGGTACCAGGTTCTTATATGTTATTCGTCCAAGATAGAAAAGGATGTATTGCAGATACTACTGTACTGATCGATATGCCTCCCCCATTGATTGTAGATATCCTGACAGAAGATCTGACGATAGATCTGGGACAAGATACTTTTCTTACGGCCACTTATTCCCCACCAGATGCCAACGTAACCATCACTTGGGATCCAACTATTGGGTTAAGCTGTACGGATTGTTTAAATCCAGATGTAACGCCTCCTGGAACAACAACTTACACTATTACCGTTGAAGATCCCAATGGCTGTATTTCAAGAGATCAGGTGACCATTACAACTGAGATTGTGAGACCGTACTATGCTCCTACAGTTTTTACACCCGAAGACAATACTGGGCAGAACACCCGTTTCAATATTGGTTTTGGGCCGCAAATTAGGTCCTTAAATAAACTGAGGGTTTATGATCGTTGGGGTAATTTGATGTATGAAGGAACAGATTTACCAATCAATGATTTCTCTCAAGGTTGGGATGGGCGTTTTCAAGGTCAGCATGTAGTCTCAGGCGTATATACCTGGATCGGTGAAGCTGAATTCATTGATGATGAAACTTTGTTTTTAACTGGGTCTATTACTGTTCTTAGATAATATGGTGCGACCAATCACTATCCCTGCCCTGCTTTTTGTTCTATGCCTAATGGTCTCCTGTTCAAAATCTCAAGCGGATATCAATGCACTTTTTTCTGCCCATGATCTTAAGATTGAGGTGGCTAAGGAAGTAGAGATTTTATATAGCGATTCTGCAGAAGTAAAATTAAAAATTTCAGCACCCACCTTAAAGCGATACATTGAAGTAAAGAATTCCATTGATGAATTTCCCGATGGTTTGGTCGTGGAATTTTTTGATAAAAGAGGGAAGGTTATTTCTTGGTTGGAAGCGGACTATGCCATTAGAAAAGATGAGGTTAATAAAATATTTGTCAAGGAAAATGTAAAATTATACAATCAGAACAACGATGAGTTGAATACCGATGAACTAATCTGGGACGAAAAAAGTGGAGAAGTTTATACCGACAAATATGTGCGTATTGCCCAACATACTACCGGTGACACCTTGTATGGATTTGGGTTTCTTGCCAAGCAAGAATTTCAGCGATTTCAATTAAATAAAAAAGTCTCTGGTGTAAAGTTTCTTGAATTGGATGAGATCTTAAAGAACTAATTCCCTTACCTTTCTAAACTAAACAAAAAACTTCATGGCTTTGCTCGTTTTGGGAATCGTGATTTTCCTATTATTTTCTGCCTTCTTTTCCGGTTCAGAAATCGCATTCGTTTCAGCCAATAGACTAGGGATTGCTGTAAAAAAGGATCAAGGATCAAGTCGAGGCCGGATTCTTAGTGGATTTTACGACAAGCCAGATAATTTCATTAGCTCAATGCTGGTTGGGAATAATATTGCTTTGGTGACCTTCACAGCGCTTATGACAAAATTATTAGAGCCTGTTTTTGAACCTGTTCTAGGTGAAACATTAATCTCCTTACTTTTTTACACCCTTATTACCACAGTCATCGTATTGATCTTTGGAGAATTTTTACCCAAGACCTTCTTTAGAATGTTTGCCAACAAGCTCCTATTTTTCTTCACTTATCCATTAGTTATTTTAAAGTGGCTGCTATTTATCCCCACTTCCTTAATGACCATGATGTCTAATTTAATCCTTAAGTATATTGTCAGAGTCCCAATTGAAGGAAGAATTAATACACTGACCAGATTAGACCTGGAAGATTTTATCGATAAGACGATTGATGATGATGGGGATTCAAGCATTGATAAAGCAATTTTAACCAATGCTTTGGGTTTACAAAATATGAAAGTTCGTGAGGCAATGATTCCTCGAACTGAGATTGTAGCTGTTGAGGCAAATGCAAGTATTGAAGAAGCAACAAAGATTATTATAGAATCTAAGCACTCCCGAATTCTAGTCATGGAAGGCGACATAGAAAATTTAATTGGGTATATACACCATCTACAATTGTTAAAGAAGCCCAAGAGAATAAAGAATATTCTCTTGAACATTCCATACGTGCCTGAGACAATGAATATCAAAGATCTGATGTTGCGTTTCATAAATAACAAAACCAATATTGCCTGTGTGGTTGATGAATTTGGAAGTACCGCAGGGATTATAACCTTGGAGGATATTTTGGAGGAAATATTTGGAGAGATTGACGATGAGCATGATGTTGGGGAATTTATTGAAGATCAAATTTCAGAGAAGGAGTTTGTATTTTCTGGTCGTTTAGAAATTGATCACTTGAATGATAAATACGATCTAGGTTTGCCAGAAGGTGAATATCAAACCCTGTCTGGGTACTTAGTAATGACGACTGGAAATATTCCAGAAAATGGTGCAATCATTGAGTTAGAAAATATTAAGTTCATCCTTGAAATTGTTTCAGACACAAAGATTGAAACCGTCCGAATGATTAAACTTGACCCTCCTGAAAAATCTCCTGAAAGCGTCTAATATGCATCAGTCAGACTACATAAAAACCGCTAGCAAAAATCGTCTTTTCACCCAAAGCTGGACGGTAGATCATCCAATTGCAAATGTTTACATCGTGCATGGTTTTGGAGAACATTCTGGCAGGTATGAGGCAGAAGCCGAACCTTTAAATAAGGCTAAGCTAAATGTCTTCACTTTCGATCTCAAAGGACATGGAAGGTCAGAAGGGAACATGGGTTATATTTCGCGATTTACAGAATACAAAAAAGATCTGTCAGAATACCTTGAATCCATTTGGAATCCTGATACTCCTAATTTCATTTATGGTCATAGCATGGGTGCTCTGATCTGCTTAGATTGGCTTATCAATGACAGACCTAACATGCCCAACTTCCGAGGATTCATATCCACTAGTGCGGCTTTAATGGTAAGTAAAGATATTGCACCTCTACTGCAAAAGTTATCCGGAATTGTTGGTGAGATTCTTCCCAAATTACGCACAATTAAAGTTGATCCAAATGTAATTTCACGTATACCAAAGGTTGTAGAAAAATATAAAAGTGATCCACTAATTTTATCAAAAGGGATTCATGCTAGGACCGCAAGTGAAATGATTAGCACTCAAAATAAACTATGGTCTATTTACGAAAAATTCAATCATCCAATTCTAATAATGTATGGCTCTGATGATACTCTCATAGAACCTGAAGGATCCATACATTTGCATGCAAATGTCAGCAGCCAAGACAAAGAGTTGGTAAAATGGGATGGAAGCTATCACGAAATTACGCGTGATCTTGATGGCTTTAAGGTGATGGAAAAAATGATTGATTGGATGAAGCTTAGGATTTAATGCTTGTGTAGAAGTGATTTTAAAAGTTAAGTCTATTTTCCAAATACGGACTTAAGGCTTCAAATTAGAAGTTACTTCCATATTTCAGTAGATTTAAGCACGAATCTTGCATACCTTTGAATGACTACAACAAAATGATATGCCGTTATTTACAAATGCTCTTGAAGAAGCCATTGAGAAAGTCCGCGCCGCAATGGAAGGATTATCTCCCAAAGACCTAAATGAAAATTATTCAAACCCGAATAACTCAAATGACCAACCCGGAAGTAATCCTGTCCTAAATCTTCTGGAAGAAAGGGATGCAATATTAAATACTCCATTCCCACCCAACGATCCAGGAGCAGCGGCCGAAAGACAAGAGGCATTGGATGAAATCAACGAAAGAATAGGTCAGATTGATCCAAAACAAGTAATAGAAGTAAAAAATGATTTAAGAAGTCAATTAGATGGCTTGGATGCAGATGATCCGGCACGAGCAGAAATACTTGCACAAATGTATGAGTTAAATGAATACATTCCCTATGGATCAACACAACAGCTTTCTTCCCACAACTCTTATGATACGGATGATCACGATTCTAGTATCACTGACCAATTTAATGAAGACGGAATCCATTCTTTTGAACTAGATATACATTCGGGAGACCCTGACAGATTTGGAGAATGGGGTAAGGATGAGCAGCTGGATGAGGATTATTATGTCTATCACAATAGCTGGGATCAGGGCACTAGAATTGAATCATTTTCAGACGGATTACAAGAAATCGAAGCCTTGGAAAATAGAGAACCCATCACCTTATTTGTAGATCTTAAAGGAAACCCATTAGAGGCAGATGGTTTGTCTCGAGATGTATTTGAAGGCCTAGTACAAGATAAGCTTGGAGATAAATTATATACGCCTCAAGATTGGATAAACAGCGTTCCCGGAGCAACAACGTTGGATGAGGCCTTTGAACTGGGAGGATGGCCTACCCTCGCAAATTTAGATGGACGGGTTATGGTCGTCTTGACAGGTGGTGGTATGGATGGTCAATTAGGAGACTATGTGAATGGTGATAATGGTGCTGCAGATAGAATAGCTTTCATTGCTCCATCAGCTGGAGATGGCGCTCATCCAGATGCCGTCTTCTACAATACCAATAGTGTGCAGGATGCTAGTGAATTGAATGAAGATGGTTACTCTACAAGAATTTATCATATAAAAAATCCCGAAGATTATCAGGAGGCGCAGGAAGCGGGCATTAATCACATCGCAGTCAACCAAGGGGATAGTTCTACACGGGAGGATTATGCTGAAAATGGTGGATTCTAACAATCACCTAAAATTGTCCCTATATTACTACAACACAAGGTTTATACAAGTCTCATAAGTTGAGTAGTGATTTTTTCAGTGGTAATATCCCAACTGAAATCTTTAACCCTATCCATGCCTAGAGACAATAAAGAAGCTTTTAAGTTATCATCATTTATTAGTGTACTTATTCCTTCAGTTATAGATTGTACTGATCTAGGATCAACATAAAATGCTGCTTCACCCCCCACCTCAGACATACTACTATTCTCAGAAGTTAAAACTGGTACCTCGCAGCTCATTGCTTCTAAAATAGGAATGCCAAAGCCCTCATATAAAGAAACGTAACACAGCAATTCTGCTGCAGCCATAATGGTTTTAAGTTCAGAGCCTATATTGCTTAAATATCTTACTTTAGAATCGCCCTCAATTCTTTTGGTAATCTCTGCTGTGTGCCATGCCATACGCCCAATAAGAAGCAAGGTGTACTTTTTCTCTTTGTTAAATTGAGTGAACGCATCAATCAGTCGATCCACATTTTTTCGTGGATGAATGGCACCCACGTACAATAAAAATTTATCCCCGTTGGTATATTTTTTTCTCACCTCCTGCTTATCTACTTCCTTAATCGGATTGAAACCCTCAGGACAGGCATTACCTGCAACACTAATTTTAGATGGACTTAATCCATAATTTTTAATGATATCATGTCTGGTAAATTCGCTGACAGCAATTACATGGTCGGCTCTCAAATGAAATTTGGGACCATTTTTTAGGAGGTAGGTTTGCATTCGCTTGGGCAAATGATCAGGGTAGGTTTCAAAAGCAATATCGTGCGTTACCATCAATGTTGGCACCTTTGACTTCAATGAAAGAAAACTTTCTGGCGTATAAAACAAATCTATTTTGTACTTCTTAAATAGTCTCGGAAGTGCATGTTCAAACCATAGATAAAATAGAATAGGATGTCTTGCTTGGGGATGAGCTATTAAGAATTTTGCATTGCTAGGAAACAAGGATTTAAGCGAGGAATCAACAGCTCGATCAAATATTAAAAAGAAATTGTCATTGGGATTATTTTTTATAATTCTTAGGCTCGTCTCAAAAATATATCGAGCAATACCTTCCATACGTTTGGGCAATAGTACTCGACAATTAATTGCTATGTTAAGGGGCTTTTTCAATTCTTAGGCTGCTCTAAGTCCGGATCATGGAAATTAATTTAAAATCCGATGACAGATATCTTTTTCTGTCTCAAATATAAGAGGATATTTAAATGCCGTACAGTAATTTTCAACAGTCTATTTATAAAGTTAGTCGGTTGATCTTGATATTTCATCACAAAAAGAATGTATTATTTATTCTATCCTAGAGATCAAAGGAGACATTTTGCAAGATTTATAGTCTAAAATGCTAAACAGTGAGCAACAAAAGTTGTTTTGATGCACATATATACGATAACATCACGTTTAATAGATTCGTTACTTTCTTTTACATGCACCCTATGAAAAAATCCACTTTAATTACAATAGTTATTGTTTTCACTTTTTTTACTCAATTATTCAGCCAGGCCTGCGATTGTGGAGAGGAAACACAAATTAACATATGTTATCTTAGTAATCAGGCTGTTTGTTCAGAACCGGGAGTTTCTGATTGCAGATACCTCATGGATGGTGAATTTTTGACTGGTGTTAGGAATAAGCTACAAAACTCCAATAATTTCGGTCCCAATGGAGTGGTCAACTGCCAAGTACAATTAAGTCCTTTAGATGCTGTCCCGTCGCCTGAATTCTTAGATGAATCTGGCTGTGATGTTGTTTTTGTCGGCAGTAGTGTTGAATATAGTCAGTCCGTAGATATCCTTGAGTCTGACATTTTGAAAGAATATCTTCAAAATATCAGAGAGTGGTCCATCCAATGTGAAGAGAATCTAGTCATCGTCACCCAGGCTGAAGCATTTGAATGGGGTTATGAAACTTACGATAGAAATGTAAATCCTAATTTCGCTTTCGCAAATGAATCTAGTCTTTCAGTGTTTGACGGCCCTTTTGGTTCTTTGATCTCGTTTGAACAAGGGGGGTCATTTCAAGGAATTTTTGAGGTTTTACCAGCCTCTGGAGCCATCATCTTAGGAGTTGACGATAACGGTAAGCCTACCTTAGCGCTTGATGAATTGACCAATGATATTGTTGCTGCTGACATCGGAATATTCTGTAGCAACGGAGCCGGCCCAATCTCTGGAAATGCAACAATTTCTTCAATAAATCCCAACGACATATTGGTTGCTAATATTTTTGCTTTAGGCTGTCAAATTGCGCAGAATAATTTCAATGAATTTCAATTTGCTGCCCTATGCCCTGGCGAAGATTATACCCTTCCTGGTGGCGCTATTGTTAACACCGCCGGCCTATATGTCGATTCATTATTAACTGTCATGGATTGTGATTCAGTTATTGAAACAGAAATATGGGAGGTTGAAGAATACATGGATGATATCACTTACAATGGATGTAGTGGAGATGGATATGAAGTGGTTATCAACGAGGTAGCATATAATGAAAATAGACAATCAGGAGTTGAATTTATGGAGACTAGTTTTGGTTGTGATTCAGTTGTCACCATAAATTTATCTTATGAAAAATTAGACACTAGTTATTTTGATACTATTATTTGCGTCAGCGAAACCGTAGATATAAACGGCACTATTATTTCTCCTGACGCTACTGAGGAATTTGTCATTTCCAGAACAGACCAATGCGATTCAATTCACTATGTAAATGTGAGTTCATATCCAGATTACGAAATAGATATTGAAACTTATCTGACCATAAAATTGGGAACACCTTATATTTTTAATAATCAAATTCCAGAAAATGTCAGCATCCAATGGCTTCCAGAAGAAGGTTTAGATTGTTACGACTGCCCTAACCCAGCCTTGCTAGAATTTGATATTGATCAGTATCAAGTTTTACTGGAAGATGAAAATGGTTGTTCTAAATCCTTCACCATAACACTTGATTATTATTGCAGTCCATACATTCCAAACATTATCAATCTAAGCGAGCAAGATCCACGTAATAATTCTTTGCAAATTTTTTCGGCGTGCCCATTAATAAATTTTGAAATTAATGTCTTTGATCGTTGGGGAAATAGCGTATATGAAAGTGAAGATCAAACAGAGAAATGGGACGATATCAGAGCTCAAGATTTGAATCAGGGCGTATATGTGTATGTCCTGAAATATGAAAATGAAACAGAAAAATTCTCTGAATCAGGAACGGTAACCATTACTTATTAATGGTTAAATTTTAATTAATTTATCTACTAATTGTACATCCTCAGAATTGAGCCTTAATAGGTAGGTACCTGCCGGCCAAGAAGAAACTTCAATTTCATTGACTCCTGGTGATATCTTCACAACAGTTTTCAGTTTACCACTCAAGGCAAATATTTTAAGTTCTCCTGTGAGTAGTGTTTCTAAACATAAAATATCCGATATAGGGTTAGGATAAATTTTTATGGTAGTACCATTTATTTCAAAGGTACTGGTAATCTCATCCACCCCATCACAATCTTCGTCAATTCCATTGTCAGGAACCTCAATTGCTCCTGGAAAAATATCCGGGTTTTCATCATCACAATCTTCATCGATTCCAAAACCATCCATATCTTCATCCGTGACGCCTAATATTCCATCACAGTCTTCATCAATGATGTTGTCATTTATTTCTATGGCTCCAGGATTGATTGCTGCATTGGTATCATCACAATCGTCATTGATACCAAAACCATCCATATCTAAATCGGTAATTCCCAGGATTCCATCACAGTCTTCATCTATGTTATTATCAGGTATTTCTGTTGCATCAGGATTAATGCTTGAATCATTATCATTACAGTCTTCTGAAAGGGTGAATCCATCCATGTCCGCATCAGAAACACCAATAATACCATCGCAATTTTCATCAACATCATTATCTAATATCTCGACAGCGTCTGGGTTGATCTGAGCATTGGTATCGTCACAATCTTCACTCACACCAAAGCCATCCATATCCTGATCTGTCACACCCAAGATACCATCGCAGTTTTCGTCAATATCATTATCAATTATTTCTATAGCCGCAGGATTTATATTGGCATCCATGTCATTACAATCAACGTTTGAACCGTAACCATCGCTATCAAAATCAACGATGAGCTCATTAGGACCATGAATAAAGAAGCTTTCAAGTTTAAGAAAATCAGCCTCAACAAAGTAATCTTCACTCAATAGATAATTGCCAGAGACATTGGGGATAATTCCTGTCAGTTCTCCACCAAAAAACTCTTGGGCACACAAGGTTGAGTCTGTTGATATTCTAAGGTCTGAAACATCTACAATCTCTGCATCCAAACTTTGAATGTTTTGAAATTCTAAATCTTTAATATAAAACCGAATACTCACGGGCGACTCTGGCTCAAATTCTGAACTAATGGTGAAACTTCTTCTTAAATATGGCTCATTAAAAAGATCAAATCTATCTGTACTTGCCAGATAAATTTCAAACTCCGTCAATCCTAATTCATTCCCATTGGCATTGATAGAACAGATGAGTTTTCCATCTCCGTCCATAATATCAATTAATCCATTATTGTTGAATGAAGCTGAGTTTATCACTATAGATTGCATTAGCTCACAAGCACTAAAAACACCGGTTGAAATCGGTGATACACATTCTGAGGTAACTTGCTCCAAAGATTCACATGGGAAGCCATTATTAGCTATTATAACTTCAACATTTTGGTCATCAATAAATCTGCAAAGACTCTCGATTGAACACGCGGACAATAATGGATTTTCTCTTATAACAATCTTGTTATCTGCAAACAATAAATCATTTAAGCCGTCGATGGAAGTTAATGAAGCATTCCTTTCAATGAGTAAATCTACATCTGACGCTATGAATATAGAAGATGAATCAATTCCTTCTATAAATCTTAGAGCACTTAGGTCATCCAAATTTTCTAAGGCGGAATTATCATATATTTCAAGACGACCATTAATTTCGTTCAATTGATCGAGTCCTGTAAGATTATTCAGTGATTCATTTCCTGTAATCGATACTCCGCCTATGGAATTAATATTGCTGAAACCACTGATGTCATTTAATTTGGGACAGGCATCTATCCTTAATTCTCCCTCTAATTTTGTTAGACTTTCAAGACCGTTAATAGCCACAAGATTAGCATTCCCATCTAAGATTAAATTCTTTGAAATTGTCACTTGATTTAGCCCCTCTATAGCTGTTAAATTATAAAGTTGAGAGAGTAATAAACTTCCACCGATCTTTCTACAATTATTTAAACCATCAAGATTGGTTAGGGATGCATTTAAATAAAAACTACAATCATTTATTATGGTTTCTACTTCCCTGAGATCGTCGATGTTTGATAAGGCATTACTTGAGGAAACGTTTAAACGATTTATTTCTTTCACATTGTTCAAGCCTTTAAGACTTGACATGTTCATATTATTTTCTATTTCAATTACAAAGATCTTTTCAAACATTTCAAAGCCATTCATAGACTCCAAGGATGTATTTCTAGCTACTCTAATGTAGGTCGAATCCATATCCAAAGACTCAAAACCTGACAGTGATTCTAGAGAAGCATTTTCCTCTATTCTTATGACAGATGAATTTTCTAATTTCTCCAAACCAATCAAAGATTCAAGATTGGGGTTATTGCTAATTTCAAATGAAACAACCTTGTTCAAATTTGTAAAACCACTTAGAGCATTCACTTGCATATCGTTAATAACAATATTGTCGGAATGTTCCAATTTTTCAAAGCCAGTAAAATTCTCAACCAATGGATTATTTCTAATTTCTAAACGATTGTTTTCTTGAAGTTCTTCAAAGCCTTTAAAAGAAAGCAATAGTGGATTATTTACAATAATAAATGAGCCAGTAAGCGTATCAATTTCTAAGAGACCCTCGAAATTGGTGAGTGAAGTTGAGTTAAATTCCAGGGTACCTTTGAATGCTTCTAATGAAGCTAATCCATCAAGATTTGAAATTTCTGGACCTTCAATGGACATTTGTCCTTCAAAGGAAAGGCATTGAGTGTAATTTATTGGGAAATTATCAAGAGAGGTTTGGTTGTCGAACACCATGGATGTAGGACACTGTGCCAATAGATAGCTTTTGGCAAGTACCAGTAAGAGTATCAATCTTATTGATTTATGCAACAAACCCAATTTTCTCATTCGATTTAAAGATAAAACAATATCGATGGATACATACAATTTTAATTGTTTGGGGCTCTGTTAGGACAAATAAAACACCCATTAATCCCATTTTTTGACTAAACTCTTAATATAATTGGTTTTAGTCTAAAATTTCTTTGTAGGCTTGAAAATATCTTTCCCCCATTTCTCTTTGATCCTCGGCTGAATAATGGACATATTCTCCTGGATCAGTGTGGATTACGGAAGGGTTTCTCGGGTCAGCAAATCCAGTGTGATCTACTCTATCTGGGGTGCTTGAAATGATGTCATCTATTCGTTTTCTGATCTCTGGCTTTTCATCAACCCAATCAGGACATAATCCACCCAATAAAAAAGGCAAGTTAGGAGAGCCTATATCAATTCTGAAGTTCTGAATCATCTCATCCAAATCATTTTGATAGTATCGATTAGGACTATCCGATTCTCCTTGATGCCAGAGTATTCCTTTAAGCGCACTATCCGTATTCTCTAGCACATGTCTGGCTCGTTCAAAGGCATCAGTATAGAGGGTATCGCCCTTATTCCAGTGCCCCTCATAAAAGGAAGTAGCTCCAAGCCCACATGGAATAAGAAGTAATTTTCTCCCCTCTTCTAAAATTTGTTCGGCGTATAATTTAGAAAACTGATTGGCAAATCCAATCTGATCATACGGACGATGGTGATTATCTAAGGGTTCGACTGCAGGGATAATTTGGTAGTTATTTTCAAACTTTCTTCCAAACTGAAATACTGAAGATGGGTAGTAATCAACGGTGGGATCAAGTCCCTTTCCTGAATTTGTATTAGACTGTCCCATGATGATGAAAACATCATAGCTAGATTGTATCTCAAGAGAAACATCTAATGGTTCAGGAGAAATTTTTGAACAATTAGTTGTTGCGAGCGCGAGATACAAAAGGATGTATGTCAGATAAATTATTCTCATGCGTTCATCCTAAATTTAAACGCTAATTTTTAATGAACAAATTATAGCGTTTAAAAATTCTATAAAAATAACATTTTAGTCAATTGATTGTCCCTTTTCTTGCAAACTTGCCCAAAAGTCTATCCATTTGTATATCATTGTGCTTGCTTTGGTGTATGGTCATATTAATGATCATGCTTAAAAGGGAATCCGGTGAAATTCCGGAGCAGTCCCCGCTGCTGTAAGTTCCAAAAAGGATTAGCGAAAACCACTGTTTTTATTTAATGGGAAGGTGCTAAAACTAGGAATGAGCCAGAAGACCTGCCAAGCAATTGAATTTAATGACTTTCGGAGGAAAAGTAGTGATTCTTAGCTCAACCCATTGTATCTGCAGCAGGGTGAGGAGCTTTGTTTCATGCTACCTCCTATCAAGCATGGCATGAAATATTTATTTCTTTTTATTCTTTTACCTCATTTGATCTTGGCCCAGTTTCAAGACAGCATGAAGCTTGAACCCATCTTAATCTCTGGTGAAAGAAATAACGGCGCAGCGCATTTAAGTATAATTCAAAACGAAATAGACAAATTAAAGTACTTAGATAATAATCTGGGACAAGTACTGATGAATAATCAAGGCTTATACATTAAGAGCTACGGCCCCAGTCACAGCTCCACCCCATCCATTAGAGGTGCGTCTGGAAATCAAACCATGGTTTTGTGGCATGGTTTACCGATCTCGAGTCCAACGTTAGGATTACAAGACCTATCTCTGATACCCTTCAATTTCTTTACTGCCTCCAGTTTATCAAAAAGTACGGTTTCAGAGGATGGAGCGGAGGCTATCGGAGGAACCTTGGACCTACAATCAGAAAACAATTCTAGACAAGCAGAATTTTCAATTGGAGAATATGGTACGCTAAGTGGTGGAGCTCAATTCCATTGGAAGAAAAAGGACTTTCAATCAAATACTAAAATACAATTGAACCAGGCAGAAAATGATTTCATTTTTGAACCAAAGGGAATCAGAAGGCCACAGACCAATGCCGCAGTAAAACAAGTGCAGTTCTTGCAAGCCTTTGATGTTAAGATCAGCGACAAACTGAATCTCGGAGCAGAATATTGGTATCTAAATGCCCAAAGAGAAATACCCCCAACCTTAACGCAGACAAGTAGTCAAGCTACCCAAGATGATTGGTCACATCGGATGGTCCTGAATCCAGTGTACTCAGGAAAACGATTTATTATAAACACTAGGATCGCTTATTTTCTAGACGAACAACTATTTCAGGATGGCAGTTTAGTTTCGAATATTAAAAGTGGAAATGCATATTTTCAGACTGGTTATGAGCAAGTCATAAATAAAAATTTAAAAATTAAATTATTAACCCGGGCTCAAAATATTCAAATTTTCCCAACCAACGAGGCGCTTGCGGAATATTCAGAATGGAGAAATATGAATAGCGTTCAGCTAATCATTCAAAAAAATAAAACAAAAGCAAGAATAGGTTTGACCAAGGAATTTATTCCGAATCAAAAAATCCCTTTGGCTCCGTCCTTTATGCTTAGAAGACAGTTTGGATCTTTGAGTGTCAAATATTTACATGCCTTCAATTATCGGATTCCATCCATCAATGATCGTTTTTGGAAACCTGGAGGAAATACTGAACTAGAAGTTGAGAATGGCTGGAGCCAGGAGCTAGATTTAAGATGGAGCAGCAAAAATTTTGAGTTATCATTCATTGGTTTTAATCGTAAGATTGATCAATGGATTTTATGGACCCCTTCCGATGAATATGCCTGGTGGGTTGCCAATAACATTTCTAAGGTTTGGAGTAGAGGCTTAGAGTCGAGTGTAAAGTTCTCAAAAGAATATGAAAAATTCTCCATAGAATCAATGGCAGCATACCAGCACATACGATCTACAAGTGAATTCGATTTAGCTGTTCCAAAAATATCTAAAGGTGATCAACTGATCTACACTCCTGAACATCAAATACAGGGTTCATTACAACTGAAAACAAAAAATCAAAGTTTTAAATATTCACATGTTTATTTTGGTAAGTCCACAGGGATTAATGAGGAGATTAAAAGCTATCATACCGCTCAACTATTTGTAAATCACAGATTCAGATTTAAACAAGTAATAAATATTTTTTTAAACATAAACAACATTTGGAATCACCAATATGTGATCATCGAGAGAAGGCCGATGCCAGGAAGGATTATAAAATTAGGGTTTCAAGTAAATTTCAATTAAAAATTATGAAAAGATTTTGGATTTTGATGATGGGTGTGCTGCCATTATTTATGACTGCGCAGACAACCGCAAGCTTTGAAGAATTGGCTGTTTCTGATAATGGGTTTTTGGACGGAAGCGATGATAGTGGTGGTTTTGAAAGTGGTCATATTTTCATACCCAATGAATATAATGAAAGCTATAATTTTTGGACTGGATGGGCGATCTCTGCAAGTACAGATACGACCACTCCTGGCTTCGAAAACCAGTATAGTTCAATTTCTGGCAACGGATATAATTCAGATAATTATGCCGTCTCTTTTTCTAGCTCAGAAAATATTGTAAATCTACGGGAGGAAGCTGAAGGAAATCCAGTACTTGGTTTATGGGTAAACAATAGCACCTATGCTTATTTAAGCATGCAAGATGGGGATGCCTTTGCAAAGAAATTTGGAGGAATTGATGGCAGTGACCCGGATTATTTTCTATTGACGATAAAAAAATACCAAAATGGTGCTTTGAGTCAGGATAGTGTAGATTTCTATTTAGCTGATTATAGATTTGCGGAAGCGGAATCGGACTATATAATAAATGAATGGACCTATGTTGATCTTACAAGCCTAGGGGACGTTGATAGCCTTTCATTATCCCTGAGCTCAACAGATATCGGTGCATTTGGGATGAATACCCCAGCTTATTTTTGTATTGATGACTTAACGACTGCAGATGGTCCATCATCTACAAGCCAGATTGTGGAAATTCAAGATATACAAATTTATCCCAATCCAGCCACCAATTTCATACATTTAAAGGCCCATGAAGCAAGTAAAGGGGCCTACAAAATATATGACTTGAATGGAAGTATGGTCATGAATGGCAACCTTATGGTCGGTAAATCTGTTGATATTAGTAGTTTGAATAAAGGGCAATATATATTTCAATTTAATGAGGGAAGAAATATGTCCAAAGCCTTATTCCTCAAGCTATAAATACTACATTTGTCAGATAAATTTTAAAGTCATAGAATCGACGAAGAAAGAAGGATGGTTTAAACGCTTACAGATTAAGTGGGGAGTTGATGCTAAGAAAGCAACGATCATCTTAGTTGTTTTTGCCTGCACTGGTTTTACCATAATGTTTCTTAAAAAACCAGTGGTCGGTCTATTTACTGAAAACGGAGAACAACCACTTTTGTTTACGATACTTTACTACATTTTAATACTTCCGGTTTATAATTTATTCCTACTGATATATGGTTTTATTTTCGGGCAATTTAAATTCTTTTGGGAGTTTGAAAAAAGATTTTTCGCTCGGATGACCGGTAGAAAAAACAAATAGAATGAACTCATGGTTTGAAATTAATCCACAGTCCGATTTTAGCATTCACAATATCCCTTTCGGAATTTTTTCCCATAAAGGATCATCGCCTCGAATTGGGTCTGCCATTGGCAATCAGGTGATTGACTTAAAGGCTGTAGCTGGCTTGGGTATTTTTGATGATTTATCAATTCAGCAAAATATTTGGGACGCAGAATTTTTAAACTCTTTTATCGCTCTAGGCAAATCTAAGACCCAGAAGGTCAGAGAAATTCTGCAAGATGAATTATGCAATACAAGTTCTAAACTAAAGGACAATGAGCATGTCTTTATTCCAATGGATGCGGTAGAGATGCATATACCTATTCAAATAGGTGATTACACAGATTTTTACAGTAGCATCCATCATGCAACGAATGTCGGGAAATTGTTTAGAGATCCAGAAAATGCCTTACTACCCAACTGGAAACATTTACCGGTGGGATATCATGGACGAGCCTCTTCTGTCATTGTCAGTGGTGTACCGATCCATCGCCCGATGGGACAACAAAAGCCAGCAGAAGGTGATCCTGTTTTCGGTCCTTGTAAACTCCTTGATTTTGAATTAGAAATGGGCTTTGTAATTGGTCGAGAATCTAAGTTAGGTCAAAGGATCTCTACGACAGAAGCGGATAAGTATATCTTTGGGAAGGTCTTGTTCAATGACTGGTCAGCCAGAGATATTCAAAAATGGGAGTACGTTCCACTAGGTCCTTTTCTTGGAAAAAGTTTTGGATCTTCTGTATCCCCATGGGTTGTGACCATAGAAGCTCTGACCCCTTTCCAAGTTCCAGGGTTCAAGCAAAAACCAAAGGTTCTACCCTACCTAGAATATGAGGGTGACAAGAATATCGATATAAAATTAGAAGTTTTACTTCAACCAGAAAATCATAAAGAATCCGTCATTTCCCGTTCCAATTTCAAATATATGTATTGGACCATGCAGCAGCAACTAGCGCACCATACGGTGAATGGGTGCAATGTAAAGGTGGGTGATCTTATGGCCTCAGGTACGATCAGTGGAGAAGATGAAAGCTCACTGGGATCTCTTTTAGAAATGACTCAAGCAGGACGTAAAAGCTTAACTTTGGACGATGGCACTGAACGAAAGTTCTTACAAGATGGTGACACGCTGATCCTCCGAGGATACTGCGAAAAGGATGGCATGCGCGTTGGTTTCGGAGAGGTAAGAACCCAAATTTTACCAGCACTTTAAAACTAATTTCTTGAATTCGAAAATATTAAGTCTGAACCCGGATGATCTGTCTATACCAGAACGTCATGGATTTTTATTAAATGCTGTAGCACCTAGGCCTATTGCGTTTGTGAGCACCATAGATCCTGACGGACAGGTTAACCTAAGCCCCTTCAGTTTTTTCAATGTTTTTAGTTCGAATCCACCGGTCATGATATTTTCTCCAGCTAGACGAGGAAGAGACAATACGACCAAGCATACGTTTGAAAATGTAAAGGCTGTGCCAGAATGTGTGATTAGCATTGTGAATCATCCGATGGTTGAACAAATGTCTTTGGCAAGCACAGAATATCCAAAGGACGTGTGTGAGTTTGATAAAGCTGGATTTACACAGGTTGCTTCAGAAATAGTCAAGCCTCCGAGAGTCGGAGAATCGCCAGCCAACTTTGAATGTAAGGTGCAGCAAATCATTGAATTGGGAGATCAGGGTGCTGCGGGTAATTTAATTATTTGTCGAGTTGTTAAGATGCACTTTCGATCCGAGTATTTAACAGACGGAATGTTGGATACAGAAAAGTTAGATCTCGTCGGTCGGATGGGTGGTATTTGGTACAACCAAGCCAGTGGATCCAGTTTATTTGAGATTCCAAAGCCATTGTCTACTTTAGGGATTGGAATTGACGCCTTGTCTGCAGCCGTGAGAAATAGTCCCATACTTACTGGTAACGATTTAGGTAGATTGGGTAATTTAGATGCTTTACCTACTGAAGTTGAAATTAGGATTGTTCAGGCTTCAGACCTGTACCAATCGATATTAACATCTGCAGAAAGTGATCCAGAAAATTTTCAAAAGGTACTGCATATAAAAGCTCAGGAAATGATCAATGCAGATAAAAATAAGGAAGCGCTTGCCCTACTTTATTGTTTTACCAAATAGTGGGTTTAAAAATTTATACTGCAGACCTATCACCCAAATATGATTCAATGGATTTATATCTAATCCATACCAAGCCTCTCTCCAATATTTGGCTTGAATACCAAAGCTCTCTGTTGCGCGATAAGCAATACCAAGTTCATATCTTACCCGCTCAATATAATTGATACCGTTCAGCCTAAACCAAGGCTCAATGGCAATGTTGGGTCTCCATTTTTTATTCTTCAAAGGAAAACTGAGTACTGCTATATACCTAATAAAATCCCTTTCATCATTCTCATTAATGTTTAAACCCCAATGATATCTCACCCTTTGCGTAAGCGTAAATGGTGTTTCCGTCAACGCATGTTTATGAGCTAAATCAAACCATACAAACTGTCTTGGCCTTCTGGAAGGGGTAAAGAAAGTCCGGGAAATTAAAGCTCCTTGAAACCCGTTATTAAGCTTTCTCTTAAGGGTAAAATCAATGCTCGAATTTAGATGATTAGTAAAATTTTTATTGAAACGATGAATTGGAGTCAAATCAAACGACCACTGATCGTTTAGTAAGAAACTAAACTTAAATACTTGCCAATTTATATTATCAACAATCTTGTCTGTGCTCTGGGCAAAGGTATGACTAGAAGTTAAGATAATAAGTATTATCCATCCGGACTTAATCAAATTCATAGAATGAAGGTAATATCCTTTCAAATTTTATCTCAAAAATTATTCGAAATAAAATATTAAAGTTTAGAAGATAAGCTTTAGATTGATTTTCAAACAGTGCATTTATGGTCTACGATGAATATCTAGAAGAGCGAATTACAAGAATTTTACAAGATCAAAAGATCGCATTTACTACTAAAAAAATGATGGGAGGCTTATGTTATATGATGGACGAAAAAATGCTGTGTGGAATCGTTAAAAATGAATTGATGGCAAGAATAAATCCAGAGATTTATGATGAATCCATAGAAAAACCAGGCGTCAGCGAAATGAACTTCACTGGACGATCTATGAGAGGATTTGTTTTTGTAAGTGCAGATGCATTTGATTTGGAGGATGATCTAGAATATTGGATTCAACGTTGTGTAGACTTCAATCCACTAGCAAAAAAAAGTAAGAAGAAAAAGAAAAAAGCGTAGGCTACCTTGTTATGGCAAAAAACTCAATCAGCCCATTTCCAACAAGCAAAACAATTGTATTACTTATTATTGGTGTTTTGTGCATTTCAGCTTTGCATAAGCAAACCAAAGGGACTTCACTAAATAATATAAATTGGGATGGATATGGATATTATCTCTACCTCCCTGCGCTATTTATCTATAAGGATTGTCAAAAGTATGAGTTTGTCCGAGATCATATGTCACAATACAAGGTGAGTGATTCAGATTACCAACTCATTAGATATGCTGATGATAAAAAGTATCCAAGATATAATATTGGACTGTCGTTAATCTGGACGCCATTTTTCCTTACGGCTAATTTCATTGCGTCAAGCATTTACAAAATTCCTCAAGACAGTCTAAGTGCACCTTATCAATGGAGTATTATCATTTGCCATTTATTATTTATTGTTTTGGGGTTTGTTTATTTGAGAAAATTCCTGCTGAATTTATACAATGATAAAGTGGTTGGAGTGAGCCTATTCCTCCTTGCCTTGGCCACCAATTTATATTATTATACCAGTTCAGAAATCGCTTTAACCCACTCTTATTTATTTAGTCTCTTGGCCTGTTTCTTATTTCAGTTCTATCAATATAAAGAAACAGAAACCAAGAAATCCTTAATTTGGAGTTGTTTACTTTTTGGTTTAATGGTGTTGATTAGAAGTTCGGAATTGCTTCTGATCATTATTCCATTCTTTTATAAACTTAACAGACAATCCTTTAAATCAAATTTCTTCCTATGTTTAAAATTAGGATTGACTGCTATTGCTTTTATTTTTTTCCAGCTCTTATTTTACAAAGTCACCACTGGTACTTGGCTAAGAAATGGTTATGGGGATCGTAGTTTTGACTTGTTAGATCCTCATATTATTGAAGGTTTATTGAGTTATGCTCGGGGCTGGTTGGTTTATACTCCATTGATGCTTTTTGTATTGCTAGGCATCCCTACTCTATTAAAAATACAAAGGAATTGGTTTCTTCCCATTTTAATATGCCTGTTGGCAAATATTTACATACTATTCTCTTGGGATATTTGGTGGTATGGAGACACCTTTGGCTCTAGACCTATGGTGCAGCATTATGCTTATCTTTCAATCCCTCTGGCGGCTTTTATATCATGGCTTCAAGAAAAGTCGAAAGTGGTTAAATACCCGATGTTTTTATTATTGGCCTTCACCCTATTTTTAAATTTATTTCAAACTTGGCAATACGATAATCGCATACTTCCATTGGGTATGATCAATAAAGAATATTATTGGGCTTCGTATTTAAAGGCCACTAAAGATAATGGAAGGAAAGTTTTAATAGATGTACCTGAATCGAAATTAGGAGCAGATTTTAAAGAAGAATTTTTTCAATCCAATGAAGTTATTTCCTCCTTTGGGAAAGATCAAGAAACCTATCAAGAATTTACGACCATTAAAGCAATCCCTATACTAGCAGATAATCTAGAAGATCTAAGTTCCACTAGAATAGGGATTGAAATTGAGGCATCTTACATTGGCGATTCTTTCGGAGAATGGGATCCGCCAAAATTGGTTACTCAAATTACTCGAGGAACTGAGATAATAAAATGGACGGGGGTAAGAATTCCCATAGTCATGAATGACAGAAATCAAGATGTAATTTCTTATAATTTTTTAAGTCCTGAGCTAATGGTAGGAGACAAAATTCAAGCTCTTATTTGGAATACAACCAAGGATCAGGTTATCGTACGATCTTTTAAGCTTCAGACAAAAGACTAAGGTCGTTGCATCCAATTCACCTTACTTCAGATGGACATTAGAACTAAAGGTTGTAATTGTGACAAAGGGACTGTCATCACCAGGGTTATTGAATTCACATTCAGCTTCAATCACTTCCGATCCAGCATTAAATTGCTGCTCGCTGCAGTCCCCGTCAAAGAAAAGCTCTCCATATTGAAGTCGTGCAGAAAGAAAGTACGGAACACGTTTGGGCAATGGAAGATAAAAATCAGTGTACTTAGCATCGACACCTATACTCTCAAAGTTGTCAGAAATTTGAGTCACCTTAAGTTCCCCTTCGAAAGCATCTCCGACACTCAATCGTTTCTCAATAAAGTCAATGTATATTTTACAATATTTTGCTTCCCTTGATTTATATACTTGAAGATTGCCAATATCAAGGTCATCTTCAAAACCGTCAAATTCTACAGAAGCAAAATTTCCTAATTCGAAGTCGCTGTATTTTGTATCAATCTTAAGATCAGACCCATTGCCTCCGCTTAAATCACATTCAAAAAAATCCAGTACTACATTATTGAAATTAGACATGGTAAATTCTGAATACTTGGCGGTGATGTCACATTCATCGTTTATGTTACCTACTTGAACATCATCATCAAAACTTGTCATTTTCAAACTTGCGATATTCTTTATTTCTAGTTCAGAGTATTTTGATTCAAAGCTGACATCTTCCGCATCTCCAGCGACAAACTCTCCGTCGAAAATTTCTATGGACCCTGATTTGAAATTTCCAATTCTTGTCTCGCCATATTTAATGTCCAAATCTAAATTACCAGCGATATTACCTCCAATAAAATCAGCAGAAAACAATTTGACCTTTACATCATTTTTTATTTCATCAAAACTAATATCGTTACATCTTGTTTCTAGTGTTAGTTCTTTAACCTTTGGTTGATACACTATTAATTGAATGTTTACATCCTCAATATCCTCAGCAATCGTCCCATCTTTAAATTTCATTTCATTAACATCCCTTAACCAAGTGTTGACCCTCCTCCAAGATTCATACTTAAAATTAGGTTCTACATTGATGTTACCGCCAGTTGCTTCTATGTCCAATAAAAATCGATCAAGCACTTTTTGAATCTCCGCATCTGATTCTCCTTTCACTGTTATAATTGCCTCAATAGAGGCTTCTACTTCATTAGTGTTACGCAATTCAATGGGACCATGATTATTCTTAATATTCATTCTTGAATTTGGGTCTACCATGAAAGTCTGCTTGTCAACCTTAGATCTTTCATTAATAGTTCGTTCATTCCCTGCCTTTCCTGATTTATCAAAGACTTTTGAGCCTACTGGACCGATGGGACCAACTGGACCGATGGGACCAACTGGACCGATGGGACCAACTGGACCGATGGGACCGATGGGACCTACTGGACCGATGGGACCGATGGGGCCGATGGGGCCGATGGGGCCGATGGGACCGATGGGACCTACTGGACCGATGGGACCGATGGGACCTTCTGGACTTATGGCCTCAATCTCACCTTCCCCAGAAATTGATCCAACAGAACCAATCGGCTCAAACGGCTTGGTGGGTGCTTGGGGACGGTCTTGCGATACCATAGCATACTGAAACAAAAACATTGTAACCAGCAGGCTAAAAAATCGTTTGTTCAACTTTTTCATTTTTTTCTTTTTTAGCGATTTCAAATAAGATTAATTCAAGTAATCGAGATTTACTTTCGTAGTATTGAATCAATGTGCTGGCCAGCTTATCATTAGTTCCTACTTCTTTAAAATTTTCTTTTAGCAATTCTTCTATAGCAGTCATCGAATTTAATTCCTCGAATAATTCATCAATTTCTGGACTGGCAATTTTTTTATTTAATACTTCTGCTTCTTTGTATTGAACCTTCTTATACAGTTCCGTCGTTAGCTTTTGTTCTTGACCATCCAACAATGCTATTGGTCCAAAATCAACAGAATTTTCTTGCTTACTGAACATCGAAAAGGCGATTAAGCACAGAAATATCATTCCTAGACCTATGATGGGTAAGTACTTGGAAGACTTGGCGTCCGCTTTCTTTACTTCGATCTGTTCCCATGAAAGTTCTTGATCAAAGTTCTCTATCACATCGAATTTCCCTCTGTTGTCGTTGACGTATTTTTCAAAACTATCCTGCTTCATATCTATTTAGTTTCAATTTTTCTCTTAATATTTTTTTTGCTCTATGATATTGGCTTTTGGAAGTTGAGATGGAGATATTTAAAATCTGGGCTATTTCCTCATGGCTCATTCCTTCCATTAAATAAAGGTTAATAATAATTCTACTTCCTTTGGGTAGGTGTTTTATTTCTCTATGGATTAATTCAATCTGATCTTTAGCATCTGGCTCAAATTTTTGTTCTTCTATGGCTTCAATTTCTTCTAACTTTTCAAATTTGGGCTTACCCAATTCAGTAATCATTGTATTTATACAAATACGTTTTATCCATGCCCCTACCGTAGATTCACATTTAAATTGAGCTAGATTTTTAAAAACTTTAATAAAACTATCCTGGAGCACATCCTTACTCAAATCACTATCATTACTCATTCTTAACAAAGTATTGTACATCGCCTGAGCATATTGATTGTATAAAAGCCGTTGGGCTTTCTTGTCATTATTTAAGCATCGCTTAACAAGATCTATTGGTTCTATTTTTTGCTTTTGATTGATCACTTATACTTTAAAGACTCGCCCATTTTCTAAAGGTTGGAATTTCAGAGAAGAAAATAAAGTTTAATAGAAAAGTTTATTGAATCAATAAAAATCGAAATAAGAAAAGGGCCCGAGTAAACACGGACCCTATATATATATCTAAATTGAATTTTTATTTCCTTAAAGTAGCGTAGTCTACAAAGTAAATTAGCTTCACGGAGATTGAATTTCTCTGGGAGGCTTGCCCCAGTCTACCGACACCTCTACCATATCTATACTGAATATCTGAAAATTCTTCACCCACATCATTAATACTATTCTTCCAGATAAAAAATATATCGCTTCCAGGAGCAAATCTCCATCGATAAACTAAATCAATATTGAAGAAATTCAAACTTAAATCGTTGAATTCGTTGTAATCAGATGGAGCAGTCAGTCCTTCATCAATGAGCTTTCTAAATTCATAATATTCAACACTTGACCAATAGTGCCGAAGACGTGCATTTAAGGTCATGTTTTTATTAAAAGTATAAACTGTGCTTACATTATTTATTAGCGTTCTTCGATTCCTTAAGCCTATGATGATGTCGTCCTCTACTTCATCTACGTATCCAAGATCCCCAGCATCATAGTTTCCGTACATTGAAATATCGAAACTTAGTCGATCAGAAGCAGTAAGAGTAGTCCCTATAGATCCTTCTGTATAACTTGCTTTATGCAGATCCCAAGACCACCCATGTCCTCCATTGATGTATAGCGTACTTTTCTTCCGTCTATCTGTGCTAGCAAAAAAGCCATAATAACCAAAGCTGGTTTTTCTTAAAAATTTACCAGGTGTGCGAGGCTCGAAATAATCTAGTCTACCTTGTGGTACCATGGTAGAGAATAAATTTATGTTCCTAAATTTCTTGGTTTGTGCTTCCCACCATATATTATATCTATTGTTCGAATAGACATTGGGCCTATATAAACGTTCTTGTCCTACTGAGACACCACCGCTCATTCTGTTCCATTTGCCGAAAGGCGTAAATATATTATAGCTTAAGTCAACATCAAACTCCTGGCTATTGGGTGACCGTTGAAATCCAAGGTCATTTATTTCAAAGGTATGGGTGACCATTTCATAAGATACACTTGCATTAAACTTACCACTAATCTTTGCAACACTAAGTCCATAACTATACCCTTCTAAATTTTTATCAATGCTACTTTGAGTCAAGTCACTTTTGTCTTCAGCTCTAAGGAAATCTATCTCAGAAACATAATCATTATAACTTTGATTATTCTCGAATAAAAGCTGACTCATCTTTGCTACGCCTTCAATTCCAAAATTTTGCTTCTTGTCTCTAAGTTCAAAAACTAAGGCCGTCGCATTTGCATCATAGGCTTCACCTAATCTTGTAACGTTGGTATTAATGAGTGAGATATAGGAATTGTTTTTTAGGTTTTGATCAGCGACCAAAACGTTATAATTTGTCAACGGATTTATTAATACCTCTCTTTTTATATTGTTTGAATCTTTTACTGTGGCATAGGTCTTTGATTCTATTGCATTAAAAAATCCAAGCCCCGTCCCTTTGGTCGTTCTTCCCGATATTTTGGTGGCATTAATCAACTGGTTATTTAATGGTTCTGAGAGGATGGTTTCAGAATCGTCAATTAGGTTATCTGCATAGTAAAAAGGACTGCCTCCAGCTCTTCTTGAATAGAATAAATCACCCTTGCTGAATAACTCTGTCCCTTCAGTAAAAAATTGTCGATTTTCATCAAATTGAACTTCAAATGGAGAGAGATTTATTACTTGATTATCAGACAATGCTTCCCCAAAATCAGGGATCAAAGTCATATCAAGCGTAAAAGCATCACTCAAGCCATACTTGATATCCATGCCGGCATTAAAAGATCTCCCAGTGGAACTCTGAGGATCATCTGCTGCTTTATCGTTATAATTTTCTAAGTAACCCGCAATAAACGGAGTCGCACTTAATCTAATAGGCGGTTTAATATTTTTCAAACCTACTAGTGTGCCCGCTTGGTTAAGGAAGCCTGGCACATTTTGGTCAATGTGATACCAAAAGGAAGACTCCTGAAACCTTGCAAAATTACGCGCAAAGTTGACTCCCCATTCCTGTTCCTCTGTTTCAGGAAAACGCAAGGCCGCGTATGGTATTTTCATTTCTACATACCACCCATCATTCCCAATAGACACATTTCCATCCCATACAGCATCCCAACCAATGTCTTCGCCATTGGAAGAGTACTTTGTATCTAATTGAACCCCTTGAGATGTTAAGATAAATCCTACACCGTTAATCCCATCTTTATATGGGCATAGGATAATTCCAAACCAATCTGCATTTGATAATACATCTCTCTCCGTCATAACAAATGACATAGAATCCAAATCATCTTGTAGATAAGCACCGATGTAGAAGGCTTCATCATCAAAAAGCAATTTTACTTCTGATCTTTGACTAGCAGAGGCACCAGGCTCTGGAGATCTCTGATAAAAACCAGATATGATAGGGGCGCTACCCCAGTCCGCTTCACTAAGAATTCCATCCAATTTAATCTTAGAACTTGCTCGCTGGGCAAGGGCAATTTTCTCTTCTCCATTGAGCTGAGCGCTCAGAGAAAAAGCGAAAAGTATAAACCCGAAGACAAAAAAAATTCTGTACATGTCAAATATTATACTGAGTAGACTCAAAGTATATTGTAAAGGTTGGAAATTAAGGACAAATCGGGCAAAAATGTAGACCAAAATTGAGTGTTTATAGACTATAATATGGAAGAAACATATTACTAAGTATTATGATTTGAAATTAAATTAGATATAGCTGCGAGCCTCAGTCATAGCCAAGGCAATCTTTGAAATTTTGCTTTCCTTGAATTTATAGGGTTGGGGACCTATTAAAATATTTAAATTGTATGCCGCGACCTGATATCTATCCTTTAATTTAAGAACAAATAAGTAATACCCCCGTTAATGTAAGCACTACCGCAGGCCATAGCAGTAAATTGCGACTATGAGATAGCTAATTACTATTTTAGGACAGTTTTACTATCTTTAATAATCAACAACAAGCAACACCGGGAATTTATGAATAAATTTGGTTTTGATCTTAAACACCTGAAAGGTGATCTATTTGGAGGCCTGACGGCTGGGATCGTTGCACTACCCTTAGCATTAGCCTTTGGGGTAAGCTCTGGACTAGGACCTAGTGCGGGACTCTACGGTGCCATATTTATTAGTTTTTTCGCAGCACTTTTCGGAGGAACCAATACACAAATTTCAGGACCTACAGCACCAATGACCGCCGTAAGTATGGTCGTCATCGCTGGAATTGTGGCAACATATGACGGAGAGGTCTCCAAAGCCCTGCCGATCATTTTAATGGTTTTCATCCTCGGCGGTTTGATACAAATCGTTTTGGGTATTATGGGCCTCGGGAAATACATTAAATATATTCCCTACCCCGTCGTCTCTGGTTTCATGACAGCCATCGGTGTAATCATTATTGTTACCCAGTTGCTGCCAAGCATTGGATACTATCCAAAAGAAGATTTAGATTTTGTTAACCAGTATAAACCCCAGGCAGAGGAGATCATACTAGACAATATTCTAAAGGAGGAAGCTGGAGAAGGTATTCTAGTTTTAGAAGATTTTAAAGAGACCATTAAAAGAGCTGAAATGATCACTGATGATCAGATCATGCAAGAATCAAAAACGCTGGCGGGAAAAGAAGCTTCAGGGATCATAGGAAGCTTAAAACTTTTGCCTCGAGCATTAAAAAATATTAATTGGCTCGAACTAATCTTAGCGCTTGCTACTATTTTTATAATTTTTGGTTTCAAAAAAATTACAATCGCAGTACCAAGTACCTTGGTTGCTTTACTGGTCATGTCTGGAATTGCTGTAGGATTCAACTTAGACTATCGACCCATTGAGCAAATACCGAGTGGACTACCACTTCCACATTTTGAGATCTTCACAGGTTTTGACTTGGCGGCGATGTCGCCTTACATATTTACAGCGATCACGCTCGCATTGTTAGGAGCCATTGATTCACTATTGACCTCTGTCGTTGCAGATAACATGACAAAGACAAAACACCGTCCCAATCAAGAATTAATAGGACAAGGAATCGGTAATACTATTGCTGCTATTTTTGGTGGAATACCTGGAGCAGGTGCCACGATCAGAACTGTAGTAAATATAAATGCTGGTGGTAAAACCAAACTTTCCGGTATGTTCGCGGGAATACTACTTTTAGTAATTCTACTGGCCTTAGGTCCCATAGCATCTAGAATTCCAGCAGCTGTGCTTGCCGGGATTTTGATTACCGTGGGAATAGGTGTTATGGATTATAAAGGCTTAAAAGCCATCCCTTACATGCCTAAACCTGAGGTAGTTATTCTACTCATTGTATTGGTTCTTTCATCGGTTTGGAATTTAGTCTATGCCGTAGGAATTGGCTTAGTCATAGCTTCTTTAATGTTCATGAAAAAGATGGGAGACTTGAACGCCGAATCCTCAAAGCTTTCACCTCTAAAAGAAGAATCGTGGCCGGATGAAAGTGGATTCCCAATAAATTTAAAGGAAGAAGTTTTTATTAAACATATTAAAGGTCCACTATTTTTTGGCTCTACGAGTAACTTCCAACAATTGGCCATGCAAATTCCAGAGACCGCTAATACGGTCATCATCAGAATGGGCAAGACCCCTTATATGGATCAGTCTGGACTGTACGCCATGGAGGATGTATTGGTAGACTATGCAAGCAAGGGAATAAATGTGCTTTTAGTTGATATACAAAAGCAACCCAAATATATGCTCGAGCGTATTGATGTTATTCCGGATTTAGTGCCTAAGGATAAAATTTTTAAAACCTTCAAAGAATGTCTAGTTTGGATAAAATCGAATGTGGCAGACATACATCCTTAGTTTAGGCAGGCAGGCAATACATAAAGATTAAAACCTAATTCAAAAATAAATACATTAAGATGACCCTTCATTAAAGAGCGGTCATCTTTTTTGTTTGAATAGTTTTGGTTAGCTCTAAAATTAATTAATTTTCAGAATGAAGGTAGTCGTAATTGGAGGTGGGGCCGCAGGATTTTTTGCAGCACTTTCTGTCAAAGAACATCACCCAAAATCTACAGTTTCAATATTTGAAAAGTCTCAAAAAGTTTTAGCCAAAGTTAGAATTTCTGGAGGTGGAAGATGTAACGTCACAAATGGCTCTGACTCAATTGCCCACATGACCAAAAGCTATCCTCGTGGTGGAAAGTTCTTAAAATCAGGATTCAAGCAATGGATGACGGTTGATACTCAGCAATGGTTTGAAGAACGTGGAGTCCCTTTATACACCCAAGATGATCATAGAGTATTTCCAAAAAGTAATGACTCGCAGAGTATCATAGATTGCCTAATGAACGAATGCGAGAAAAACGACATAAAGCTTTGTTTGGGCCATGGGGTTTTGGATTTGGAAAGAATCAATGAGACTTGGCAAATTACTTTAAAGGATAAAGTGATTCCATGTGATAAGGTTATAATCGCTACCGGCGGGTCACCAAAACTGACTGGATTTGACTGGCTGCAGAAAACAAATCATCAGATCATAGCACCAGTTCCTTCCCTTTTTACTTTCAATATTCCTAATCACTCGATCATTGAATTAATGGGCCAGGTTGCACCTACAGCAATGGTACACATTCAAGGAACCAAGTTAAAATCAGGAGGTCCGCTTTTGATCACGCATTGGGGAATGAGTGGGCCGGCCGTCTTAAAATTATCAGCACTCGCCGCAAGGTATTTAAACGAGCTTGGGTATAAGTTTAAGGTACAGATCAATTGGCTTGGCATCAAGGACAATGGAAAGGTGTATGAGATTCTTCAGGAGGCGCTCGAGGCAAATACAGTTAAACCTTTGGAGAAAGTTAAACCTTTTGAAATATCAAAAAGGCTGTGGGAATATTTCATTTTAAAGGCCGATCTTAATCCATCTAAGGCCAGTGGTGAACTTGGAAGAAAGTCTATCAACCGATTGGTTTCTGTGCTGTGTAATGATGAATATCAGGTAGAAGGAAAAACTACCTTCAAAGAAGAATTTGTCACTTCTGGTGGCATCGAACTTTCAGAAATTAATCCCGAGACCATGAAAAGTCGTTTGAAATCTGGATTATATTTTGCGGGTGAAATTATGAATATCGATGGAATTACGGGTGGCTATAATTTTCAAGCAGCCTGGACCACTGGGTATATTGCAGGTAAGCTTAAATAATGTTTCTCAAATTTTTCAAAGCCACTAAGAATTACCTAATTTCCAAGAATGAAATCAAGGATTGCAGAAATCATACTCCTTACCTGTCTAATCATCTTCACAAGTGCTTGTAAGAAAGATTTCGAGCCCATGGAGTCTGGTCCGATCAATTGTTTTTTGACAGAGGAAGAAAAAGATGTTGTAGAAGAATTGAAATCAAATTACGCACATTCTTTTCTCTCCGCCGATCCAGAAGTATCAGAATCACTTTCAGCGCTCACAAGTTATTTATCTTCAACAAAGATTGTCGGCTTGGGCGAAGCTACTCATGGGACTAAAGAATTTTTTCAATTTAAAGATAAGCTCTTTCGCCAACTAGTGCTAGAAGAGGATTTTAATGCCGTAATTTTTGAGATACCCTGGGGCAACGCTTTTGTCGTTAATGAATTTGTCACGCGCGGAATTGGCACGGCAGATGAGGCCATGGACCAGACTTATTATTGGGTTTATGACACTCAAGAAACCAGGGATTTAGCCAATTGGATGAGAGCGTATAATCTGTCCTTGGAAAATAGCAATCCATCCGAGCAGATACATTTTGTGGGTTGCGATCCTCAAGGAGGTGGATTCGAGGTTGAAAAAAATATGGTTTACAAATACTTAGAAAAGGTTGCACCCCCCTTTGTGGATACCGCCTATCAAAAATATGCCAGTCTCCCCTATAACGATTTAACCATCTATCCCGATTTAGACCCAGCCGTTAGAAATAAAAATAGAGAAGGAACCAAATACATGTATGAGTTCATAAATTCCAACAGGGAGGGTTTTGTTGCTTCAACTGGGCTTTACGAGTATGAAGTTGCAAGAATGGCTTCACATGTCATACAACATCGAGATATGATGTATCGGACTCAATCTTTTAGTCAAACCAGAGATTCATTGATGGCCATCTATGCGCTCTGGTGGCAGGAAATTTTAGCTCCAGATGCAAAGGTAGCTACTTGGGCTCACAATCTACATGTCATGGATAATCCAGTCGTGAATTCTAAGTGGATGGGAGATTACCTAAGGGACAGTCTCTCAACACATTACAAAAACTTGGCCTTCAGTTTTTCAAAAGGTGGCCTCAATGCTTTTTATGCCAATGGGCAAGGGAAATTTCAAAGTAGCGTACGAAAACAAACGGTTCAGGATTATCAATGTGGAACTCTGAATAATCTACTTTCACAGGTCGCCACCAATCCATACTATCTCATTTTCGATGAGATAGTATGGCCGAGAATAAGCCATTTATACTTAGACCAAAGTCTTCATTTTTATCAGATAGGCGCTGGATTTAATTATATGCATATGCATAATTATACAAATAATTTGGAGGTCTTTAGATCGTGGGACGTATTGGTTCATTTTGATCAGGTGGAAGCTTCTGAACTTCGATAAGATTTCATTTTAACAGAAAACGCAATTTGCGAAAGCGGATAACGTTATAATTTTTTATCACATTTAATCAAACCAATGAAATCAAAAAATAGTAACCGACGAAGTTTTGTAAAGAACTCTGTATTTGCCTTGAGCGCAACAACCATATTACCTGCTCCTAAAGTAGGAACAAATCAACCAATAAATTTTTCACAGGATAGAAGCTTAAACTTTGTGGGACCTATGGAAGGTTACACAGAGCATATCGGTACGCTTGTGAGTATGATGAATTGGATGCGAAATACCATGCTAAGACCTGTCTTGAATATGAGTATTTCAGACCTAGATTATCTTCATGACAAGAACTCCAACTCTATAGGTGCGATGTTATACCATTTAGCGGCGACAGAAAAATTCTATCAATTGAACACCTTTGATGGAATGCCTTGGGGTAGCTGGGATGATAAAGAATATGCAGATTGGAATGTAGCTATGAATTTAGGCGATGAAGGAAGAAAAAAGATTAATGGAAATCCTTTAAATTTCTATCTAGATTTACTCAGAGAAACAAGAGAAGAAACCCTGGTTAAATTTAAGTCACTGGATGATGAATGGTTACTTAAGGTAGACGAAGCCTGGGGATGGTCCGGCGAGACCAACAACTATTGCAAGTGGTTCCATGTATGCGAACATGAATCGAATCACAATGGCCAGATCAAATACATTGCGAGTAGGATCAGCTAGTTAGTAGCTGCCGAAAAATCTACGAAGAAACCACTCAAGAAGCAACATGATTGCAATGATTATGAAAATCCATTTCATATTCAACAAAGATTCTGTCTTGTTACTCTGATATAAAATAGGTTTGATGGTTGTACTTGAAAGAATATCAGCGCTTAAATTATTCATCTGATTCGGGTAATATAAGTTACCACCATACTTTGCACTTAATGCATTTAGCATGGAATGTCGTGCCGTCAGATCATATTGTTCTTTCTGGATTGACTGAATCGAGAAGTTTCCCTTCGAGGAATATTGCTGCCCGTTTGAATTGCACGAAGCTGTAAAAGTGTAGTTACCTTCGTTTAATGCCCCAGCATTTAGGGTATAATAGTTATTAGTTTTTGAAAATAGATAATCAAACTGATTACCAGAGCCATCCTTCACCTGTAAGGCAACTTCTGGTTCGTTGATCAACTCATAATTATCATTAAACAGCTGTGCATCAAAAATAATTTCTTCATTTTCTTTGAATACATTTTTGCTTACGAAAGCCCGAAATTTTCGTTTATCATCTTTTTTGGAGCTGTACTGAATCATTTTATTCATAAACTCATGAAGCAGGTCGTAGGACTTATTCTTCATGTATTCAAACAGCTTCCATTTCCATATACCTTCTGCTGCAAATACTGTGGTTTTCCAATTCCCTTTTTCTCCATATAAAAGCAACGGGTATTTGGTTTCCACTTTTCCAATTTTCTGATATAGTAACACTTCAGCCGTCTCGTCGGGCTTATACTCTCCAAAAGGTGCTGCCAATGGATTAAATTTATCAAGTTGGCCTTTCAATCGAGCATCGACTTTGTATCCGTTAAAACCATTATTCCAAAGCGCTTGGACCTCATTGGTAGAGCTCACTTGGCCTGCAATGTTCAAAGTCTCTTGGGCGGCATTGAATCTTGCAAGGTCTGTCTGATTTCCCGTCACGAAAATGGTCGGGATCCTTTGTTTTTTGAGCGTCAATAACTCAGATGAAATGGCATGTTTAGTGCTAGGTAAGTTGTGTAATAAAACCAAGTCATAGCTTTTCAAATTAGTGACTGGGTCTTTCGCCATTCCTATTTCAACTTCGTAATTTTTATTGTTTTCTATGAGTGATTTATATGCCGCAAGATCCGGGTGAGGCGCATTGGCCAGCAATAAAATTTTCTGTCTTGCATCTAAAACTTCAATGTAAGTATCCCTTGAATTGTTGGATCTAGATAATTCATCTGAGATGCCATTCAGGCTAATTCTATATTGCACATTACCTACGTCCGAAGCGTCAATATTAAAATCAAAGGTTTTGAAATAATTATTGCTGGAGATATTGAAACTCTTGGATGAAACTTCTGACTTCTGCCCACCACTTATTTTTGTAACTGTGATTTTGGAAGCAGATCCCGCAGCATTGAAAGCTTGAACGTCCACTTGCAAGTTAAATGCATCTCCTAGGTAAGCTACTCTGTTATTCAGAATATTCTTGATAAATAAATCTCTTCTTATGGTTGTATCACCAAGTGCAACGGTGTGAATTGGTGCTTTGAATTTAGAGTTATGATAGATGGGATTAATCCCTTCATTGAAGATTCCATCTGTCACCAAAATGATGGCTCCAATGTTTTGGTCAGCATATTGATTCTCGAAATATTCTAATTGAGTTGAAATATTTGTGGATTGATCAACAAAACTATCATTCACTTGGGTATATATCTTTTCTCCAAAGGCAAATCGCTTGACTGTAAACTTTTCTGATAAGCTGGCCTCCAGATTATTTATGCTCGCATTTAGATCATTAATGGCCGCATCGTCCATGGTCGCAGGAATAGACTGAGATCTATCCTCCGCCACTAAAATGATGGGATCTTGTTGGTTTTCAACCAAATGTTTTAAAAAAGGCATTAATAGCATGAATGCGATTAAGCCGATAGCTAAAAACCTAAGGAATCCGAGCCCTATCGGCAGATTCTTTTTTGCATTTTTAATCGCTGTGGCCCGCCAATACAAGGAAATGGCATAAATAAGGGCCGTCGCTGCACAGAAGATTAAAAAGTAGGTAGGATATGATAATTGTATGTTCTCTAACACGTTGTCTTGTAATTAACCCCTGCAAATATTAAAAATATTTTAATAAGACGGTCAATAGGTATTAAATTTGACGTCTGGACGTTTAAATATCTACATATAAAGGAATAGTGCTTATGAAACGCAGTCTACTCATATTAAGTTGTCTTTTGTTTACGCTTTGCGCAAATGCATCTTACATCATGGTACCCATGGATCATGACAATCAAAGAAACCACTTAAAGGCCTATGGTATAGCCTATTGGATTCTGGAAAAGGATATGGAGGTTTATTGGTTACTTAACTATGAAGGCGGGAGCTTTGTCTTCGAAAACCTTCCAAGCTTTGAAAAGGAATTAAAAACTAGAGATGTGAGCTATCGGGTCATTCCAGATGGTGAATTTGCTCAATTAAGAGCCACCATTGGTAATCCAGAGGCGAATATGGAGGTCATGAAACTTGAGAAGGCACCAAAAATTGCGGTTTACACCCCAGATTTCAATGCTAGAGGCGCCAAGGTTCAACCTTGGGATGACGCCGTAACTCTTGTTCTCACCTATGCAGAAATTCCCTATGACGTCATATACGACAGGGAAGTATTAGAAGATAAATTACCGGAGTATGATTGGTTGCACTTGCATCATGAAGACTTTACGGGACAGTTTGGTCGATTTTATTATTCCCAAGGTTCACAGCCTTGGTACAAGGCCAATAAGGCTAAAATGGAGGAACTTGCCACTGATCTTGGATTTAAGAAAGTTTCGCAATTAAAATTGGCAGTTGCCAAAAGGATTAAAGAATATGTGAGTGGTGGTGGATTCATGTTTGCCATGTGTTCTGCGACAGACACCTATGATATCTGCCTAGCGGCCGAAGGATTGGACATATGTGCTGACATGTATGATGGGGATGGATCAGATCCTACCGCTCAAGGGAAATTAGACTTTTCTCAGACTTTTGCTTTTAAGGATTTTGAGTTAACTAAAAATCCTTTGGAATATGAATTTTCAACCATCGATCATAAGAAAAGAAAATTGAGTCCAGAAACAGATTACTTTACCCTCTTTGATTTCTCAGCTAAGTGGGATCCAGTTCCGACCATGCTTACACAGAATCATACGAGAACGGTGAAAGGATTTATGGGTCAGACCACTGCCTTTGGGAAAGAATTGGTAAAATCTGACGTTTTGGTGATGGGAGAAAACAATTCAATTGATGAAGCTAGATACATTCATGGGTCTTATGGATTTGGTACTTGGACTTTTTATGGAGGACACGATCCAGAAGATTACCGACACTATGTGGGTGACCCGGAAACAGATTTAAATCTGCATCCTAATTCTCCGGGCTACCGTCTGATATTGAACAATGTATTGTTCCCCGCGGCACAGAAGAAAAAGAGGAAGACTTAGGGTATTTCACTAACCTACAACCTACTTGCAAATGCGATTTCCAATTTTTTTACTGATCACGATGTTGGTACAACTAACCTCATGTCATAACGGTCCTAATTTTTCTAAACCAAGCAAAGATGACCCAGAAATAGAAAAACTCTTTAAAGATTATTTTGGCAGTGAATTAAATCAAACTGAAAAGATGTCTTTATTGGCCAGTAATTACAAACAAGATTACAATATTTCCATTGACCGCGCATTTTGGATGGCTAAAGAGCAGTTACAACAGAAGAGTTGGAAAACGAAAGTAGAAGTCCTAACAAGAAGGTATCAAATTCAGAAGAAAAACTTACCAAAGGAAAAGCTACTATACTTCAAAGACTCCTATCCACTACTTGAAGAACCAACGATGCCGATAGTCAATTTACAAGAAGGAGTTCAATTAATGAATTTAGGGATAGGAATTGTCTACGGTTCTTTCAAAACTATGTTTGGCGAACAAAGTTGTCAATTTGTCAAAGAAAAAGATGGTTGGAAAATTAATCCAAATAATGAAACACCGAAAATTGATCCTGAAAAAGAAGAATTGAAAGCAGAACTTATTGAACAGCATGGAGATGAAAATGCTGCCATTGAGTGGCTTTTAAAACAAACCCTAGGAGGTGAAATAAATTGGGAGCCAATCACACCTAGATAATTCATGTTTCCAGATTTTAATATCTATTCACTTCCGCTCTTAATTCTTGTAACTCAAGGATTAATCCTCGCCCTCTTGCTTTTTATCAGGTTCTTTAAAGAGCAAAAAGTATCAGATATAGTTTTGGCATTTCTTGTCCTCATTACATGTTACCATCGAACAACCTATACTATCGGTTTCATGGGATGGTATGATACTTTTCGCAACACAAAGATTAATTACTATTTGATTTCACTGGTGCTTGCCATCGGTCCATTGATATACTATTATATTAAGTCAGCCATTCAGCGAGATTTTGAATTTACAAAGAGGGACTTTATCCATTTTGTTCCTGTATTGAGTTACATACTTTTCTCCCTAGTTGTTTTCATCTACGATCGTGGACAAACAGGCTTTGAAGAAACTCAAAATGGCCCTTTCTATTTATGGATGATGGAATATCTAACAGTTATTCTGGCTATAATTTTTTCGATTCAATTATTGGTTTATTTATTCCTTTCCTTTCGCTTATATAATAGCTTCAGGAAGCAGTTAGAAGATGAATACTCCAATACTTACAAATATGAATTGAGGTGGCTGAGGAATTTTCTTTATGTTTTTACTTTTCTATTTGTCTATGATTCCATTCAGATGCTTACAGATGAGTATTTCATTGACTTGCATTGGACTCAAGAATGGTGGTATCAGTTTTTCTCACTATTGATTGTTATTTATGTTGGTGTGATGGGCTATTTTACCTCTTTCTCTGATTTAGCAAAAGTAGATTTAACAAGCAACGGCTCAAGCCTGATTAATAAAAAAGAACCAAGCCTCGATTACACGCTCGAATTGGAGAAACTGCGTCAATTGGTAGAAGGTGATAAACTCTATTTAGATCCTAATCTTACTTTGAGTCAGCTTTCAAGGAAGTCAAAAATCAACACCTCTCAATTATCCTTCATTATAAACAAAGGCCTGAATAAAAACTTCAATGATTTCATTAATGGCTATCGAGTGGACGAAGTAAAAGCCATGTTACTAGATCCGAATAAAAGTAATCTTTCAATTTTAGCAATAGCATACGATTCTGGATTCAGTAGTAAGGCTACCTTTAACAGAGTATTTAAAAGAATCGCTGGAAAATCCCCCTCCGCTTTCAGAAATAATCCAACTTCCTAAAGTACTCAACATCAGTTATTTAGTGCAATTTGAGACGTCTCAATTATCTTCTGATACGTGCAATTATTTATTGAGTCTCGAAAGATTTAAAAGCCATACATCTTTGGATCAGTAATTAACTAAAAACATTTCCAAATGAAGTTTGTCAAAATATTACTCTTAGGTCTAATCTTTAATACACAGATGTTTGCCCAAATAAATGGGAATAAAAACCTTACAACTATTACAAAACCATTGAATGGACTAAGGACTATTGATGTTCAATTTAATGCAAACATTACCTTAGATTACAATTTAAAAGAAGAGATTACCATAACTGCCGATGAAAATATCATGGAGTATATAGGCATGAACTTCACTGATGGAAAATTAACCTTAGATCAGATTAAATGGATTGATCCTAGTCAACTTCCAATAATCGTTGTTGGGACACCTTTCCTTCAATCGATTTATCAAGGGACACACAGCAGCACCATTTTAAAAAATGTGGATGCAAATTCACTAAATATTGAAGGTAATGTAGGAAAGGTTAAAGCTGCAGGTCGCACTACCGAGTTGAGAGTGGTTACCACAGGAACTGATGTTGATTTATCCGAATTACAAGTTACCAACGCTTTTATTTCTATAGATGATGATTCGAAAGTCATAATTGATAAGGTTACTAACTTGAAAACAGATTTGGATGACAAAGCTCGTCTAGTTTTACTTTCTGAAATTGACAATTACTCTGAGCCTGTTTCAAAGAAGAAAACTTATTCAGCGGTTAACCCTGATTTAAAATGGATAGATTTCAAAATTAAAAATAACTCTCTCAAGCGTAATCACTTTGTTGTGATCGGTCCAAAGAAAGACGGTTCTACCTTTAGTTATGGATTCTCTTTATTCCCTGGCGCAAGTAAAAATGAAAAATGGTCTGTCGGTACTAAAATTTATAAAGAAAAGAGATCAGGCGCTTTGGGAACATTACTCGTAACCATTGATCCGAGCAACGAAGGAGAGGTGGTAGATTTGTTTCGATAGAAAAATGTTCTCTTAACACATTTATTTTTAACGACTTAGAAGATGAAACATTTTTGAATCAAGATTGGCATAATAGATGGATCTTCTCAATGACTGACGACTTTTTAGACAATGAGCAGCATTATTATTGAGTTTACTAATTCATAGTACATCGCTATTAATTATCATTAATTTGTCTTGAAGTTATTTTACAGAATTTTACCGCACAAAAAAGTACATGCGAAGTCTGTTGTTTAAATTATTTGTTGCTTCAATTTCAATTTCCTCAATTTTATTTGCCCATCTTTTTAACTTTTTATCATTCAATTCAGATAGTCTAATTCTTTTACTTTTGAGATCCTTCAACTTCAATAATAAATAAACTTTAGAATTGTCAATACCCCATTTATGTTGACTGTCTAAAATTACAAGCTTTATTCCTTGTTTTATTTCTTCCACGGAAATCCAATATAGTACTATAGGTTCTCCAAAGGAGTAGGATTTCTCTCCAACTTTCATTTTAAATAACTCAACTGGCGAAATTCTATCGGTATTTTCATGTGGTACCGTTTCATAAGAAATAGATGGGTAGTTTAACTGCATTTCGGCAAGAGATAGTTCACCTTTTTTTCTTAGACGATAGACATTAGGAGACAAGAAATAAGTGTCAAATGTAACACCTTGGGTTGATGGATTAAAATTAGAATGACTTGATATTACTGTATCAATAACTGCTTGAGAAAATAAACATGAGTAAAAAAAAAGAAGAACTATTATTCTAATAAATCGCATCCTATTAAATTAAATGATCTAACAGTATTCCCGAACTTAGTTTTAAGCGTGAGTAAGTTTATAAAACTTCATGAAAATTTAAAGCAAACTGCTTTGCTGAAATACCGATTAGTGAAACTCATTACTAGATTTGACAAAATAGAATCAATAGCAAAAAAAGTGGCGGTGAACTTTTTCACTTCCACTTTTACAAACAATATATAACCGTTTGAGTCAATTCACTCAATTATATTCAATCTTACCACGATGGCAGTATGTTACCAATACCGCTTATTATATTACCGAGACCACTACCGATGTTGCTTATTATATTACCAGCTCCGGATATGATGTTATTCACTCCATTTGTTACTGTATTAACTGCACCTGTTGCCCAATCAGAAACTTGATCTACTCCATCTGAGATCCAACCACCAACTTGATCTAGTCCGTCAGAAACCCACTGACCAGCGTCTTGAATTCCATTCCAAGCCCATTCACCAGCATCTTGAATTCCACCCCAGGCCCATCCTCCAGCAGCTTCCAAAGCTGCCCATCCTATTTCTGCAGTGGCCTCAATTCTTTCCCATTGCACGGTGACAATTCCTTCTAAAATTTCTCTGCCGACTTCAAAACCTCCTTCAAATACTTCCCAAGCCGCACCCAAATAATTACCGGACTGCCATTCTTCCTTCACCTCATTTATTGCTTCATCAACCTCACGTGTTGTTTCTTGAAGACCATCCACTGCTGCATCCAAAACTTCAAAGATTCCTTCATTAACCTCTCCTATAAAACCTTCTTGAGGGGCACCTGCCCTGTATTCATTTATGAAGGGTTGCATTAATGCCAGCATCTCATCTCTTTCTGCTGGAGTGGTCACTGTAAAATCCAAATGCCCCGGCTCATGCCATTGGCCTTGATTGGTTCCATTAAAATAATCGTCTGGGAGATTGCTTAAGATATGGTAAGCTTCCGCAATTCCAGCCGCTTGTTCCACTCCAAAATCTGAAAGCGAAGTGTTATTTCTTAAATCGTCTACGGAATAATGATAGTTCTGATTTGAAAAGGAGTCAAAAATATAACCGAAGCCATCATTCTGAAATTGCCAAACATGCGCTGTTTCATGCACGAGCAAAGCTTGTTGGTTCAATAATCTATTAAAATCTCCTCTCTCGGCTGGATCATTGTAATCATAATCCGACAGTGGAATTTCTACATCCATTGCTTCTGGGAAATATATGTTGTTACCAAAAACGAATGGACGTTCGCCAGAATTAAAAAATCCGTTGATGTAGGTAAAAGCGGCCTCATCTATGGTTGTAATTTTATCGTAATCGACAGATTCACCAAATATATTTTCTACAATTTCGTGCTCTGTTGTTGTCAAAGGGCTGTGCACCTCATCTGCAAATCGATCCAAGCCCTCTAAAACATCACCTCCCACCTCAAGCACCTTGTCTTTTGCATTGTTAACTGCTTCAGCTGCATCCCCAAGCCAACCTAGAATATCTGCCATAATTTATAATTTATATCTTAAAGATGAGTCATATGATAGCGAAATTCAATTTTTAGGCTGGAAACAGAAGGAATTAAGCTGGAATGAGATGTTTACAGGTATTTTTCCAATAATTCCATTCTAATTCTTTACAACAAGTAGTGAATAGTCAGTTAGCTTCATATTTTTAAACTAAACTTTTCAAAATGTATATCTATAGATCTTTAAGGTTGCCTTTCAGCCGATTAAATGATGAACTTTCAAATGGTTCAATGACTAAGCTTATACCGCTTTTGGCTGGAGAATTTTTCAAAGATGGAATTGAAAGAAAGCTAGTAAAAAAACTAATTCTAGCAACAAGCATTGAGTTGAACATTGGAAATGACAAAACACGGCAGTTGGTTGAGTTAATGAATCTTGATGATCAAATGAGAAGAATGACGCTGGCTGATAATGAGTTGAGTGTATTTAAAGCACTTTCTTTAGTAGAGCAATTGGCGGACGATGACTTGACGCTAATATGCGCTAGCGATCGACTGATTGAAACTCCAGACTTCACCCCCAACCAATTGGTTCTAAATACCCTAAGCCCAGATAAACCTGCAGAGTTTTCCCTCAAAGGAAATTATTTCAAGTTTGCATTTATTGATTCTATTAAGAAATCAAAGTGGTCGATTTTTGATGAAACTTGTGAAAAATTTAAGATTGAGAAAAATGAAATAGACCAATACGCCCACACAAGTCGAGTCAAATATTTCACGTCCGTTGGAAATGGAAGATACTTAAATGAGATACTCCCAATTAAATCTACAGAAAATAAAACGGGCAGCTACTTTCTTGATGGGGGGCTTGCTTTAAATCCATCGCAGGAGCAATACGAAAATGCTAATTCTGTACAGGATACAAAGTTCTGCACGCAGATGAATATTGCCGCACCAGCCGATGGTATGGTATTACTGCTCGTGGGTAAAAAGAAGCGAAAGGGTCTAAAGCCAATTGCCAAAATTTCAGGCATCCATGAAAGTTTTGGAGAACCTAAAAACTACATTGATGTCGGAGCAAACTCTGTCACTAAACTTGCAACCAAGACTAAGGTATCTCTGTCTGAGGTTGATTTTTTTGAGATACATGAAAACCATCCAATTACTCCGATCGCATTGATAAAGAAACTACGGGTTGCTAGGAAAAAGGTAAATATGAAAGGTGGTAGTATCGCTACTGGAGATGCCATGGCTGCTAGCGGTGCTCGATTGATTTCTTCAGCCTGCTCTATTCTAGCATTGAGTAATAAGAAAAAAAGAAAAGGAATTATAAACCTTACGTGTCCATCTGGAAATGCCGCCTCGTTATTGATAGAGAGCTGCGACTAACCCGCTAATCTTTAACTATTTTCTTCTTGAAACAAACGCTGTTTTCTAGGCCCTTGTATTGAGCATAATTTTCTATAATCTGGTATCCTTGTTTTTTGTACAATGCCAAGGCCGCAAGTTGGCGAGTGCCCGTTTCTAAAATACAGTAGCTATATCCCAGTTCCCGAGACCAGGCTTCCAAATTATCTAGTATCAATACTGCTAGCTCCTGACCTCTGTATTCCTCAAGCGTAAACATTCTTTTTACTTCCACGGTATGCTTATTGTAATTTTTGATGGCTCCACAGGCAATGGCAATTTCATTTGCGTAAGCGATCACTACTTCATTCAGGGATTCAATTCCATTAAACTGGTGATAGAAATCATGCTCGTCGCCATCTGTAATGGCAAGCTCTTGATCAAGAAATTTAACGAGCTTTTGAAAGGCTTCATTACTTGCTTCCGTCCGTATAAATCTAAATTCCAAAGACATTCAGGTCAAAAATATAGACTGGTCGCCATAAAACCATGATATGTTGCGATTCTATTGACAATAGACCAATAAATCGTTTAATTTTAGGGTTATAAGGATTTGAGAAGCATATTAATCATATTATTCGTTGGATTAGCCTTTTTAGCAGAGGCTACGCACAATCGTTCTGGTGAAATTACCTATCGCCAGACGGGTCCATTGACCATTGAAGCCACCATTACGACCTATACCAAGGCCAGTAGTAGTGGTGCGGATAGAGATACCTTAGAATTAAATTGGGGAGATGATACCAGCACTTTTGTCGGTAGATCCAACGGTAATGGCCAAATTTTAACTGGGTTAGATATTAAGGTAAATTATTATACCGCTAGTCACACCTATTCAGGAAGGGCGACCTATACTATGTGGTTCATTGATCCCAATAGAGTTGACAACATCCTCAATTTAAATTTTCCAAATTCAGTAGAAATCAAGTTTTATATTGAGACCACCTTTACTTTATTTGATGATCAATTTAATGGACTGAATAATAGTGCGATTTTATTGCAACCTCCGATAGATTTCGCTTGCGCAAATCAGCCTTTCAAACATAACCCAAATGCCTACGATCCAGATGGAGATAGTCTGGCCTATGAGCTGGTCGTTCCACTGATGGGACAAGATACCCTCGTACCCAATTATCAATTGCCAGATCAAATAGGAATAGGTCCGAATAACATTCTCACCCTGAATGAATTTACTGGAGAGCTTGTCTGGGATTCACCTGTTCTTTCTGGCGAATACAATGTGGCTATAAAGATTAAAGAATACCGGGAAGGGCAATTAATAAATACGATCATCAGGGATATGCAGATACTTGTAAGTATCTGTGAAAACAATCCACCGACCATAGAATCGGTGGATGAAATCTGCGTTCTTGCAGGAGAACGAGTAGTTATTCCATTAACAATTGATGATGAGGATGAAGACCAGCAGGTTCAATTAACTGCCACTGGAGCCATTTTTGAAATTGATGGATTGCAGGTAGATTGGAATAACAACGCCGCTTTCCGAACTACTGAATTTCAAGACAGTCTTATCTGGGATACCAGATGCTTAGATATCAGAGAACAACCTTATCAGATTGTTTTTCGAGCACAAGACAATGGGATAAGTAGCTCGCAGGGACTTTCAGATTTAAAGACCGTACTCATTTATGTGACCGGTCCACCACCCTTAGATTTAGAAACAGCGGTTGATTCTGAAGGAATACAAGTGAGCTGGGAGTCGCCTTACGTATGCGATGTAGATGCCGATGATTATTTTAGAGGTTTTTCAGTCTGGAGAAAAATAGGCACCAATCCATTCCCGATTGATACCTGCATTGCTGGACTTGATAATCGAGGGTATGAAATACAAGCTTACTTGGTTCAAGATGAAATGGATGGACGATTTATTTACAAGGATACCGATATAGAAACAGGCATTGTTTATTGTTATCGAGTCCTGGCCAATTTTTCTCTAAAAACCAGTGCTGCCAACCCTCAATTGTATAATTTCTCAAGGAGCCTTACCTCTGAGGAAGTCTGTGCCACTGCCAATAGAAATGTTCCGCTGTTGACTGCTGTCGATGTCCGGACAACCAATACAGCCACGGGAGAGATATTTGTCAGTTGGCTAAAACCTATACCCGAAGAACTGGATACGATAGAGAATACTGGTCCATACAGATATCAACTTGAGCGTAGTCAAAACATGATTGATTTTGCGCCCGTTGCTGGTGCAGATTTTAGTACTCAATTTTTCAATGCTACCATAGATACAAGTTTCCTTGACACCGGATTAAACACCGTCGCTGGTTCATACTATTATAGAGTTGCATTTTACTCCGATAATCAGTTGGTCGGTAATTCCCCTATTTCAGAATCGCCATACTTGGAAATCGCTTCTTCTGATATGAAGAATACCCTCAGCTGGGATGTTTCTACTTCTTGGCAGAATTATTCTTTTGAAATCTATAGATTCAATGATCAAAGCATGCAATTTGAATTCCAAGGTGAAACTAGAGATAATGAATATGTAGATACGGATCTGATCAATGGAGATGAAAATTGTTATTACATAAAAACGATAGGTACCTACAATCTCCCAATGACCCCTGATGTTATTTTTAATAATTCGCAAGAGTTGTGTGGGATTCCACTGGATACGGTCCCACCTTGCATTCCAATACTCACGGTGACTAATGCATGTGAAGAACTATTGGAAAATCCAGAAGACTGGGAATTAATCAATAATCTTGATTGGAATGATGTAACGGTGCCTTGTCCAGAGTCAGCGGATCTTGCTGGTTACAATGTTTACTATTCTGTGAGTGCTGATGATAATTTTGACCTCATCGCTGAGATTGAGGGAACAGGACAAACGAGCTACAGCCACATCCCAGAAGAAGGTAGCATCGCTTGCTACTACATAACAAGTTATGATTTCACAGGCAATGAATCAAAGCCAAGTAACGTCATATGCATCACTAACTGTCCACAATATGAATTACCAAATACTTTCACTCCGAATGGTGATGGCGCTAATGATCTTTTCTATCCTAGAAAAAACAGATTTATAGATCAAGTAAAATTTGAGTTATTCAATGAATGGGGAAATAAGGTTTTCGAGACGACCGATCCGAATATAAATTGGGATGGTTTAGACCTAGGTGGAAGAGAAGTTGATGATGGTGTTTACTTCTATACCTGCAACCTATTTGAATTGGCCAATGATGGTGGAACCAATGAGCGCAGTTCAATTAGTGGATATATCCAGGTGATAAGATAAGTATTTATTGAAGCTTCAGAGCCTTACTTTTAGTGTGCTTTATTGCTTGTATGCAGCCATTTGCTTTGCCACATACTTTCCTATGATATCAAATTCAAGATTCACCTGAGCTCCGATTTCAAAGGAATGAAAATTTGTATGTTCGTAGGTGTATGGAATAATTGCTACCTTAAATTTATTATTTACTGGTTCAACAACGGTCAAGCTAACACCGTTGACACAGATAGATCCTTTGGAAACCATCAGGTTATTGAACGACCTATCATACTCAAATTCAAAATACCAACTTCCGTCTCTTTCTTCTATTGAAACTACCTGAGCGATTGTATCTACGTGGCCTTGGACTAAGTGACCGTCTAGTCTCATTCTGGCCGTCATGCTCCGTTCTAGATTCACCTTACTCCCCTCTTTCAACTTTCCTAAGTTGGTTAAAATTAAGGTCTCCTCAATTGCAGTAACAGTATAACTTTTGTCTGTGATTTTTACCACCGTCAGGCAGGCGCCATTGTGCGAGATGCTTTGATCAATGTATAGCTCTGAAGTATCCTCCAACGAAACTTCCATGTGAAGGTTGCTTCCTTCTTTGGTCAATTTTAATATGGTACCCAGCTGCTCAACAATGCCTGAAAACATAAATGTGAATTGGTTAAACTATTTCTTTTAGAATGTCCTTGGTCGCTCCTGCACGACTCATGGTAAAAAAGTGAATGCAGGGAACACCTGCTTCTTTCAATTCTCTGCATTGCTGAATCCCCCAATCTCTTCCGATTTCTCTCGCTGCCTTGTTGTCTTTGCACTTTTCTACTTCCAGTGATAATTCCAGTGGAATATCCATGTGAAAGTATCTTGGTAAGGCCATAATTTGAGACTTGGTGGTCAATGGTTTTATTCCTGGAATGATCGGGACATTGATGTCATGATCTCTACAGAGCTTCACGAAATCAAAATATTTTTGGTTGTTGAAAAACATTTGTGTCACCACATATTCTGCTCCTGCATCGACCTTCTTTTTCAGATATCTGATATCACTTAGCATATTAGGTGATTCAAAATGCTTCTCAGGATATCCTGCAACTCCGATGCAAAAATCACTTTTAGTTACGTTCTGTATTTCCTGATCCAAATAAAGCCCTTGATTCATTTTTTGAATCTGTTCGATCAGACTAACAGAATCTTGATGGCCGTCTGACTCCGGAATAAATTGCTTCTCTGTGGCCACTGGATCTCCTCGCAATGCTAGGACGTTCTTAATTCCTAGAAAATTAAGATCAATCAAGGCGTATTCTGTTTGATCCTTTGAAAAGCCTCCACAGATAATGTGAGGAATTGCATCGACATTATATTTATTCATTATGGCCGCACAGATGGCCACAGTCCCTGGTCTCTTTCTTATCGATTGCTTCTTGTGTAAACCATTTTCTTGCTTACGGAATATGTATTCTTCCCTGTGGTAAGTAACATCAATAAATGGAGGATTAAACTCCATGAGCGGATCCATAGCTGTATAGATAGCATCAATGGTCTGCCCTTTCAGCGGCGGTAAAATTTCAAAACTAAAAAGGGTCTTTTTGGCCTGCTCAATATGCTCAGTAACTTTCATGTATTTTTTTAATTAATCTGGGATATAATTTAGATTTGCTTGCAGGTATTTTTCTGCTTTCGCAAATTCAATATTCAATGATTTAGCGTAACTCGATACTTGATCTTTGTCGATCTTGCCTACGTTGAAGTACTTGGCTTCTGGATGGCTGTAATACATTCCACTCACTGAAGAGGCTGGAAACATTGCAAAGGATTCCGTCAGCACCATGCCGGCCTCTTCCGCTTTTAGTAAATCAAACAATAATCGCTTGGGACTATGATCGGGACAGGCTGGATAGCCAAAGGCAGGTCGTATGCCTCTGTACTTTTCTTTTATTAATTCTTCACTCGATAGCTTTTCATCTGCAGCAAAACCCCAATGATTCAATCGCACTTCTTCGTGCATCTTCTCAGCAAAAGCTTCTGCCAATCGATCGGCAACTGCCTTGGTTAGAATTGAGTTGTAATCGTCATGATTGGCCTTGGCTTCATCAAGCAAGGTTTCAATCCCAAGGCCTGTAGTCACTGCAAAAAGTCCTAGGTAATCATTCTTGCTTCCTTTCGGAGCAATAAAATCAGCCAGGCTAAAATTCGCTCTACCAGCAGCTTTCTTTCCCTGCTGTCTTAGCTGAGGGAAAGCGGCAAAGGCCTTATCTCTAGACTCATTGGGATACAATTCAATGATGTTATCCTCGACGGTATTGGCCGGGAAAAATGCGATGATTCCTTCTGCTTGAAGTAGGTTTTCTTTGACAATTCGATCCAGTAGATTGTTGGCGTCAACGAAAAGCTTTTTAGCCTCCTCCCCTACCAATTTATGTTCTAAAATCGCTGGATACTTTCCTTTCAACATCCAGGTTGTAAAGAACGGAGTCCAGTCAATATATTTTATCAACTCCTGGATATCATAATTCTGAAATCTCCGCAAGCCAGTAAACTTAGGCGTTGTAATTTCTGTCTTATCCCAATCAATTTTATAACGATTGGCATTGCATTTTTCAATCGGGACAAATTCTTTTGTGACTTTGCTGTCTAGATACTTTGCCCTGGTTTCGGCGTATTCACTTTTAAAACCTTCAATGGTATTCTCTGAATGCTTCACGCTTAATAGGGTACTTGCTACCGGGACAGATTTACTTGCATCCAATACATGTACGACCGGACCGCTATACATCGGATCAATTTTTACGGCTGTGTGCAATCGTGAGGTTGTGGCTCCCCCGATCAGCAATGGCATTTTCATTTCTCTTCGCTCCATTTCTTTAGCAACAGACACCATCTCATCCAAAGAAGGAGTGATCAGACCACTTAGTCCAATAACATCTACCTCATGCTCAATTGCTGCGGTCAATATTTTATCCATTGGAACCATCACACCTAAATCGACAATCTCAAAATTGTTACAAGCTAGTACCACGGAAACAATGTTCTTTCCAATGTCATGAACATCACCCTTTACCGTTGCTAGTAAAATTTTACCCGCCGTCTTTGATTTTTGTTTTGAATCTTCAAGGAACGGCGTTAAATAAGCCACTGCCTGTTTCATCACTCTTGCACTCTTCACTACTTGCGGCAAGAACATTTTTCCACTTCCAAATAGATCTCCTACTACATTCATTCCATCCATTAACGGACCTTCAATCACCTCAAGTGGCGTAGGATACTTTTGTCTAGCTTCTTCAATATCTTCTTCAATAAATTTATTGATTCCCTTCACTAAGGAATGACTTAATCTTTTTTCCACAGGATCTTGTCTCCACTCCAATATCTTCTCTTCTGATTCTCGTTTTACCCCTTTTGTTCCTTCTGCAAATTCAATCAATGCCTCTTCAGCATCTTCTTTCCGGTTCATAAGAACATCTTCCACCAGCTCTCGGAGTTCAGGATTGATCTCAGAATAAACTTCTAACATTGCTGGATTGACAATGGCCATATCCATTCCTGCATTCACTCCGTGATATAAAAACACAGCATGCATGGCTTCTCTGACGATGTTATTCCCTCTGAATGAAAAGGAAACATTACTTACCCCCCCACTTACTTTCGCTCCTGGTAAATTTTCTTTAATCCACTTTGTTGCCCTAAAGAAATCTACAGCATTATTTTTATGTTCATCCATTCCGGTAGCTACAGGAAAGATGTTAGGATCAAAGATGATGTCTGTTGCTGGAAAGCCAACTTCATTCACCAAGATGTTATATGATTTTTCGCAGATTTCAATCCGACGCTCATAGCTATCCGCTTGTCCTTCTTCATCAAAAGCCATCACCACCACCGCGGCACCGAACCTTAAAATTTCACGTGCGTGTTCTTTAAATTCTTCTACTCCTTCCTTCATACTGATGGAGTTCACCACACATTTGCCTTGAGCACATTCAAGTCCTGCTTTAATGATCTCCCACTTTGAAGAATCAATCATCAGTGGAATTCTAGAGATGTCTGGTTCTGAACCGATCAGATTTAAAAAGGTAACCATGGCTTCCACGCCATCAATTAACCCATCGTCCATATTTACATCTAGAATCTGTGCGCCTCCTTCTACTTGATCTTTAGCAACCGTCAGTGCTTTTTCAAACGCTCCATTTTTGATCATCCGGAGAAAGGCCTTGGATCCAGCGACATTCGTTCGCTCCCCAACGTTTACTAAGTTGGTTTCTGGGCGTATGGTCAATGGTTCCAATCCACTGAGTCGCAAATATTTTGTTTGCTTTTCAATTTTTCTTGGGCTATATTCTTCAGCTACTTTAGACAATGCAGCGATGTGTTCGGGAGTGGTCCCACAACATCCACCGACCACATTTACAATTCCACGCTCAAAATAGTCCCGCATGATCTCTGCCATTTCATCCGCTGTCTGATCATAGCCACCAAATTCATTGGGAAGACCTGCGTTGGGGTGAACGGAAACGTTGAATTCGCTCTTTTCGGCGACGGTCTGAACATATGGTATCAATTGCTCACCACCTAAGGCACAATTGAATCCAATAGAGAATATTGGATAATGAGACATTGAAATAGCAAAAGCCTCCGCCGTCTGACCAGAGAGTGTTCTTCCACTGGCATCGGTTATGGTTCCAGAGATCATGATTGGATACTTCTGTCCTTTATCATCCATGTACTGCTGGGCCGCGTAGAGGGCAGCTTTTGCATTTAGAGTATCAAAGATGGTTTCGATCAAAAGAAGGTCAGCACCACCCGTTATGAGCCCGTCAATCTGCTCATAGTAAGCTTCTTTAAGGTCTTCAAAATTAACGGCTCTATAACCTGGGTCGTTGACATCCGGGGATAGGGATGCTGTCCGATTCGTAGGACCTAATGATCCAGCGACAAATCTTGGCTTCGAGGGATCCTTTTTGGTGAATTCAATGGCAGCCTCTTTGGCCAACCTTGCTGCTGTTTCGTTAATCTCAAACACGAGATCTTGCATGCCGTAATCTTCCATGGAGATGGAATTGGCATTGAAGGTATTGGTCTCAACAATGTCTGAACCCGCGGCAAAATACTGCCTGTGTATGTCCGAAATTATATCTGGTTGGGTAAGAGTAAGGAGGTCATTGTTGCCTTTAACTGAGGAGGGATGGTCTTTAAATCTTTCGCCTCGGTAATCATCTTCCTCCAACTTGTGACGTTGAATCATTGTCCCCATGGCACCATCAAGTACCAATATTCTTTCTTTTATCAGTGAAAATATATCCATATTTTATTTTTTCACTTACCTAGAAAGATGCTAATGTTATTATTCGAAGACTTTTAATCTCATCTTCCCCTTTCAGGGCAGGAATTGGCACCTTACTAGCGCTGGTTGCCAAGGTATCATAGGGCCTGTACCCTCCACCTTTCTTGATAAGTGGCACAAAGATGTGGAGTTATGGTACAATCACCAAATAAAAGAAGAAAAAGATTTTCGAATTTTAGTACTTCACCCAGCGAAGGGTTTTCAATGGTCTATTAGAGCTAATGGTAACGAGATAAACACCACTATCAAGCAGATCTATCGGCAAAGTTATTCTTCTATTTCCGCTCAAAGGTTCCTGACAAATTTTATGGACCAATTTCCCATTTGATTGATAAATATTTATATCAAAATCTCGATCAACATAGCCTCTTAAATCGAGGACGGCCTCCGAATTGCTTGGATTCGGAGAAATGCTGACCTCCTCAAGGACATCTCTTGGATATGGATTAGTAATAAGAACTTCAATGCTTTGGCTCATAGAGTTTTCTCCACACACATTAGAACTGGTGTGCGTTATTAAGTATTCATCTGAAGAGTTGTAGCTATGAACCCCAATGGAATCGAACGAACTCTGCCCGTCTCCAAAATCCCAATGACTTTGCAAGGGTATGGTATCATTTGCCGAAATGCTAATATTCCCATCCAATAGCTCATAACTGAATTCTGCAGACGGTGGACCTTTGACGGTTACCAGTTCTGGATAAAATTTACTTTCTGTACCGTAGGTGTTTGAAATTTCAACGTAAAGATCATAGGTGCCTGGGGTTACTAATTCCCATGCAGGAGACCTGGCAAAACTTATCAATGTATCTGGACCCTTTAATTCCCAAAACCAATTGGTAGGATTTCCAGACGATTGCTCTGACACCTCAAAGGAGGTCGGGACACACTCATCCTGATTAGAAAAGAATAAAATCTCTGGCAAAAGGATATTGGCGTCTACTACCCTCGTCAGCGTATCACTGCCGCATTCATTAAAAGCTATCAAGCGAACCTCATAAATACCCGCATCAGCAAATAAATGAAACTGCTCTCCGCCGTGGTCGGATTGATTGCCATCTCCATAATCCCATTGGTAGTTTTCAGCATTCTCACTTAAATTGGAGAACAAAACCTGATTGTCAAAAAATTCAAAAGTAAAATTGGAATTTGGTAAAGGGATTACTTCGATGGCATCAAATATATAGGAGGTATCAACACCCCAAAAATTCTCTACAACTAAACCTAGGTCATATATACCTGGCTCTGAAAATGACACGGATAGACTATCGCTGCTATTTACAACTATGGAATCATTAACGATCCACGTATGGTTAAATGCGCCGGTGGATTGGCTTGTCAAATATATTTCTTCGTTTATGCAGGCTTGATCTTTATATGAAAAATGGGCTTCTGGCAAGGCAGTAATGGAGGTCTGAAAACTTAAGGAATCCAAACCGCAAGAATTAAAAGCATATAATTCTACTCGATAAACGCCATTGCTATCATAGGTAAACACTGGATCAATATCCATGGAAATATGTCCTTCAGATTGCCAAATAAACTCAGTAGAATTTAAACTGTTATTCTCTGTAATTATTTGTGTTCCAACACTATTCATTTCAAAGCTGGCTACCGGATTATCTTCTACGACAATGTAATTGAAATAGACAACCGTATCCGCTCCGATATCGGATTGAGTGATCAACTGTATATCATAGGACCCAGGCGCATAATATACGGCCATAGGGTCTTTTTCATTGGCAAATTCAACTGCTGCTCCATCAAAGAACCATTGGTATCCTGTGATGAGATTATTAGAGACCCCGACAAAGTTAAAGGTGTCTCCTACGCAGCGTTTTTGTTGAAAAACACCAAAGGAAGCTTGTGGTGCTTCTTTTGCCTCCACAAAGAATATTTCAGTATCGCTACCACATTCATTGACTGCGGCATGTTTGACTTCATAGAGTCCTGCTTGACCATATTCATGCTTGGGGCTAGTGCTGCTACTTTGTGCTCCGTCTCCAAACTCCCATAAAACAGAGGTTAAATCTTGGCTTTGATCGATAAAATCAAAGGTAAAACCCTGCTGGGTATAGTCAGAAATAACGGATGGTTTATCCTTAGCAAGGATAAGGTTATTCTTCTTTATGGTATCTGAGAACAATGGGTTTGCAACTATTAAAGTTAGGTCGTAAGAACCTTCTTCATCGATCGATATGAATGGATTTGCAACTGAAAAACTTTCGCTTTGTGGACCTTCTAATATCCATTCAAAGCTTGCGCTATTTTCAGACGAATTATTTGAAATCCCGACAAAGAAAGGAATGCAATCTTCAGTCGATATCAGATTAAAATCAGCTGTTGGTTTGGTGTAAAATTCAATTTCCTTTCTCACGATGTCTTCGCCGCAGAAATTATGTGTAATGAGTTCTACCTCAAAGCTACCTTCCGAATTATACTGATGTGTAGGGCCTGGGAGAGATGTAAGATCACCGTCTCCAAATTTCCATTCGTAGCTCTGTCCATCGATTGATTCATTAATAAAATTAACACTGGACCCATTTAACTGATAATCAAAATCTGCGGTCGGTTGATCCAAGACTCTGATGCTTTCGATTTTAAAGGTATCGCTATAACTTGCGTTATGCGCCACCAATTGAATAAAGTATTCTCCGGCCTCTAAGTAACTAAAAATTGGATCTTTATCGGTTGATTCTTCTTCATAGGAACCAGGTGCCAGCCACTCCCAATGGGTTGCATTGTTGCTTGACAAGTTATCTATCGAGAGATAATTCTGTCGGCATATCTCTGTTGCTGCAACTGAAAATTCCGATTGTACCGGATTGTAAAGATCAAGGGTAAAGCTCGTATCAAATGAAACGCAATTGTTAGAAAAGTCTACTTGCACATCATAGCTTCCCTCTTCTGGAAAGATATGAACTGGAGACGACACAGAACTCGTGGTTCCATCTCCCCAATTCCAAGTATAGTTTCCTGGCCAGGCCTCCTGCGAATTAAACCTGATAATGGTCGAGGATATATACTCTTGACTCAGAACAAAAGGATTGGTGACTTCTACTGAAATATAATCTTGCAAGTTTATTTCATCTTGATCTGAACCGTCACTTACGGTTAATTTAACATCGTAATCTCCCGGCTCATTATACCGAATTAATGGATTCAGGTCATTAGAAACACTTGGGATTCCGCCTGGGAATTCCCATTCAAAAGTTACTGCGCCTGAGGTAGATAAGTTATTAAACTGCACCTGATCACCCGCACAGATCTCTCGATTATCCGTATCAAAGGCTGCCGTTGTCGTCTGATCGATTACGATGGTCCTAGTAATTCTTTCTGTTCTACATTCATTGCTCACATCAAGACTAACTTGATAAGTTCCGATCTGTGTATAATGATGTATGGGAGAATCTTGAGCAGAGGTAGCTCCATCTCCAAAATCCCATATGTATTGATCCCCGGCAGTGGAATTATTTTGAAAACTAACTTGTAGCACATCAATTTGGAAGGAGAAATCAGGGATTGGGACAGCCTCTACATTCAGGTAATTTTGTAAGAATATTTCTTCAGTTCCAGCTGGGTTTGTCAAAGTTAATCGGACAGAATAAATTCCTGGAACTGTAATATAAAAGCTAGGATCAGCCTCTGTTGAAGTTAAGGTCTGTGTGCCTATTATTTCCCACAGATAACTACCTACCGTACCGGTAATATTAGTTTCAAAAGTTATTTCTTCCCCAGTACAATAATTGGTTTGCCCAGGCGCAATAAAACCTTGTGGATCTGTATATATTTCCACGATTTCTGTATGTGTATCGCTTCCGCAAATATTAGAGACCGTCTGTGTTACCGGGTAACTCCCTTCGAAAGTATAGCTGTGCAAAGGGTCCACTTCTGTACTCTGATTTCCATCTCCAAAATCCCATACATACTCGCCTCCATAGAGAGACTGATCTATGAATGATACCTCATTGCCGTTAATAGAAGTATTAAAAATGGCATTGGGTTCTTCATTTATAATCAATACATCTTGAAAAACTTTGGTTACATTCTGCGAACCGTTGCTGACCATCATTAGCACGTTGTAAGTTCCCGGATTTTGGTAGGAAACGCTTGGATTTGAGGAGTTACTTACCCCTGGCGATCCTCCAGGAAATTGCCAAGAAACTGTGGTTGAATTCAAACTTACATCTGAAAAATTTGCTACAAAGGGAGCGCAACTTTCAAAGGCTTGAACTGTAAATCCCGGTTCTGGCAAGACATTGTAACTAACACTCTTGGTCATTTGCTCCATGCCACATTCATTGCTTCCGATTAGGGTTACTTGATACAGTCCATTGGTAGCAAAAGCATGTGTCGGATTGAACTGTGTTGAGGTGGTTCCATCTCCAAAATCCCATAGCACTGAATCATAATTGGATGATAAGTTGGTGAAAGCGGCTGAAGGTCCATTCACCTGAAAACTAAAGTCCACCAACGGTACAGATTGCACCGTCACATAATTTAATTTGATTTCTGTATCTGATCCGAAAGAATTAACTACTTCCAATTCCACGGGATAAAGACCCGGCACATTGTAAGTCGTCGAGGGTGACATACTATTAGAACTTGACGGACTCGCTCCGGTTAAGTCCCAATTCCAACTTGTAGGATTGTTGCTACTCTGGTCTAAAAAATTGACAACCAAGGGGGCACAACCAGTTACGCCGTTTGCTCCAAAATTTGCCGTCGGAGCATCTCCTACATTGACATCCACTGTAATTTCTGTGGTCTCCGTTCCGCAGAAATTGGAGGCGGATAGAACAACGGTGTAGGTTCCTGAATTAGCGAATGTATGTTGTGGATTTTGAGCAGTTGAACTAGTCCCGTCCCCAAAATTCCATGACCAATCTGTAGCACTGCTACTGATTCCAGTGAACTGGAAAAAGTCTACCCCATTCAGTAACTGAAAATTATAACTTAAATCAGGAACATCTTGTATGTTAATAATGTTCTGGCGAACCTTAGTGTCCGAACCAAATGCATTGGTGACTGTTAAACTGACATTGTATACTCCTGGAATAACATACTGTGTGCTAGGATTCATTTCTGTTGATGAATTTGGGGAGGCGCCCTCAAATTCCCACAAATAGCTCACAGGATTTCCGGTCGAGCTTGAAGAAAATGAAGCTCCACCGACCCAACAAGGATTGGTCACTTGATAGGTGAAATCTGCGGTTGGTGGCGAATTGCTAGTACTTGTATTACAAGTTTGTAAACAACTTGCATTTGTTATTCGATCCCGAATTAGATCTCCAGGTAACGCGCCGAAGCCGTTATTAAAATCGATGCCGGTTCCATTTAAATGACAATAACTCATAATGGTTCCACCATTGGCCGGCGTAGGTCCCGGATTGCAATTTCCGTCGGGAGCACTGCAATCATCAATGGGTCCATTGGGCCAAGTACAACTATGGGTGTGCGGCGAGCCTAGATTATGACCAATTTCGTGTGCAAGCACATTTACTGTCCATGAATAGTTGGGTAGTTCGCTAAAAAAATTGGTTATGTTGCTAAAACCATAGGCTACGGTGGTACATAAAACATCGATGAATGCAATCCCGCCAATATTGGCAGGATTGGTAGACACCAAATGGGCGATATCGCCATTATACGTTGGACGAAAGGCTTGAAATTCCTGCAAGGCTAGCCCAGCATCTACATTGGAATATGGATCATTGGTTGTCCAGACCAAGACCTCCTCTATATTTATAGTTATGGTTTCCGCATCATAAAGTGCCGCTACTGGCACCCACACATCTGCTAGATAATCCATGACAGCAGTCATTGAACCATAATCTTGATACATGAAAAAATCGGCTTCCAGGTAAACATTCACGCAGTTGTCAACAGACCTATTGGGATAGGAATCGATAGGCTTTAGGGTATTCTGGGGATCGGCCGTTAGGCAATGAAATTGTTGCTCTTTTTTTCTTTTTGGACTCGCATAAATACCGACTGTGTTCGCTTGTGCTAATGGGACTATTTGAAGATCTGCCCGGTCAGGGATGGAAACAAGACCCGAAAGTCGACCTTCTCGGAGGGTGAGATAGACCTTCCCACCTTGTTTGGATAAAACCTCACCTTTAAAGTACTTCGGGTGTTCAAAGGGAAAGATTTTGCCTTTTTCATCTAACAACTTGAAATTTTGTGAAAACGGATAAAATTCATCCATTCGAACACTAATTACCTCATTATTGCTCAGAGGAAGTTCTAATTCGAAGCTATTATCTGGGCTTTGAATTATCTTTTTTGTGGTTTCCGAACGCATTTCGAAGACCGCTAAGTCTTGGTTTCCTCTTTTTAATTGCTTAAAAGATGCCTTATCTAGCAGTTCTAGCGGGGTATTCTGCCCCATTAGAGCCAAAGGAAAAGACAAAAAAAGCGCAACGTTGATCCAAATCAGCCTCATTATCTGCTTATTACAAATTATCAATTGGTTTAATACATATTTTGTAAACCTTTCCCTAATTTTATCCCTGAATGATTATTCTATCAGCTTCCGGCTGGAACTGAGATGATTTCGTTCTATGTATGTAACGTTAATTATTTAATAACGTCCCAAGTGTGAATAATTAAAAGTGCAGATTAATAGTATTGTTAACAAAGAATATAATTATGTATAAGAGTTGGTTCGTATTCTGTTTCACGCTAATATTCATGTTCATGGGTTCTGTGGACCTTGAGGCTCAAAGCAGAAAGAAAAAGAAAAAAAGAGGTACCAAGCAAAGGACTACCCAAACCGATGAATCTAGCGATAAGTCAGGGGATACTAAAAGAATAGGAGATGTAAGAGGCAGAGATGATAAAGAGCAAAGTAAACTTATGAATTTCTTGAGCAGCGATCGAATTGCTTTTGATATCATGGGCGGTTTCGGTATTCAACAGATCGGTTTAAACAATGGCGAAGTAGGAACAGTCATCAGGATAGGGTTAAAACCAGCCATTTCCTACAAGGCTTTGGAATGGTTACATTTTGGAATCGCACCGAAGTTTAACTACTTTTTTATAAACATCCCAAGAGACGACGACATCAATTGGTTTGATGTGGGAGTGGAGGTTTTCACAAGAGTCAAGATTTTTGATTTAATATTTCTTCAACTGGGCTATGACTTTAATAGTTTAGAGGCCTATTACAATGAAAGAGAATGGACCAATGGAGCCATGATTGGTGGAGGTTATATGAATGGCTTTGGTCAGTGGAAATATGGTCTTCAAGTACTGTTTGAATTAAATGAAGATTTACGGGACTATGATAATTTCCCCCTCGAAATATGGGCTGGATTTACGTATAATTTATAGCAGCACCGACTGTTTTTAAAATACAAGGAGGAGTGCCAAATGGCATTCCTTTTTTTTTGCCATCAAGCGTCTTATAAAGCATACTATTCGCCTTTTTTAAAGTGCTCTTTCATGGTGAAATCAAAGGCTACCTTTGAAAGATCGAGTTCTTCTTTTTGGTTCTCATTTTCATCAAATCTTTGCACTTCATCCAGATGATAATATCGCAGTTTGAATTTTTGATCCTTCGTATTCTTTATATAATCCACAAAGCTGGTCAGCTTCTTGTCTTTCAGCAAGGCATGAAATAAATACAGACCAACTCCAGCTAGAATTCCTGTTTGAACATTTACCATAAAAGTGAGCGTTGCTGTCGTGGCAGCAAAAATACCTTCAGTTTTAGAATGCCTGAAAATTTGCGAAAGCATTTCAAAATCTAGAAATTTAAAAACAGCGACAATAACAATGGCTGCCAATACTGAGAATGGCAAATAGGCCAGATATGGCGTAAAAAACAAGAGGATAAGGAGAATCAACGCACCTGAAATTATAGATGATATTCCAGACCTTGACCCTGCTTCAAAGTTTACTGCTGACCTCGTCAAGCTTCCAGCGACCGGATAGCAATAAAACACATACCCGATTAGGTTGGACACGGACAATCCCAATAATTCTCTCTTTGGATCAATCGTTTCTTTCTGGCCTTTCATTGATAAGGTGCGAGCAATGGATAGGCTTTGAATGAAGATCACAAAGGATAAAACTAAAGCAGATCCTATCAATCTAAGCGGCACAGAGATGGCTTCGAAATCTAGTTTTGGGGAAGGAAGGCCAGCTGGAATTTCACCTACTAAATTCAAGCCGATAAGTTTCTGTGAATAGAAATAACTAATGGCAATGGACATTAACATGACGATCAAAGCGCCTGGAATTTTTTTATTAATTCGTTTCACTGAAAGTAGTATCATAATACTTATCAAACCAAAAATTGCGGCTATTGTATTTATATCTTTCAGATGGCTGATATAGAATCCTAAGCTATTAAAACTTCCAGTTCCATTCGGTAAATCAAATTGAAAAAGATATTTAATCTGAGAGATCATGATCACCAATGCTGCTCCAAGCGTATAACCAAGCACTACTGGCGCAGAGATAAACCGCGCCAACTTCCCTAAGCCAGTTAGAGCAAAAAACAATAAAAAAGCGCCACAGAGCAGAGATAGTGTTCCAGCATATTGGACATATTCCATCGAAAATGGTTCTGCAATTTGCGAAAGCGATGAAAAAGTGAGAATTGAAGGTACTGCAGCACAGCCGACGATCATGTGTAAAGAGCTTCCAAAAAATGGATATAAAAGTAAAGGGATGAATGCTGTATAGAGTCCATAAACTGGAGGAAGTCCTGCGAGCATGGCATAGCCCATCGATTGCGGGACCATCATGAAAGCAACCGTAATGCCCGAAGAAAGGTTGGAAACCAGATCTTCTTTAAACGTATCTATATGAAGACTTTTCAACGGTCTAACTCAGAAATTTTTTAAGCACAGACCATACATTTTCAGATAAGATCTTGTGCCCTTCCTCATTTGGATGAATGTTGTCCTTAAGGTTAAGCTCTGGATTTCCGGCAACACCTTCTAGTAAAAACTTGACCAAGCCTGCATCATGTTCTTTGGCCAACTGTGGAAAAATTTTATTGAATTTATTGATGTAATCTGAGCCCATATTTGGTGGAGCTTGCATGCCAATTACAATGATCTTTGACTGCGGATATTTAGCTTTCACCCGATTGATGATGGCATTCAGATTCTTTTCTGTTTGATCGAGGTCTAGCCCTCTCAATACATCATTGGCCCCTAATTCTAGTAGAAAAACGTCAAGCGGCTGTTTTAAAACCCAATCAATTCGATTCAAGCCACCGGAAGAGGTCTCACCACTTAAGCCGGCGTTGATGCAATTATAATTTAAACCTAAGGAATCAATCTTTTGTTGGATCAAGAACGGGAAAGCTTGTTCCTCTGATAATTGATACCCAGCGGTCAAACTATCGCCAAAAAAGAGGATATTCTTCTTATCTAAGGATTTATTTTCCGTATTCATCGACACTTCTTTTGAATCTGTCGAAGAGCTGATAACTTGCGCATCTTTTGTGGGTTTATCAGAACAAGAGGATAAGAATATAAACAGGGTTAGCAGAAGCACATTATTTCTCATATAGACGCTGACTTTTAATCTAGAACAAAGTAAAGGCAAAATATTGAATAAGAACATTGAAGAGCAAAAGGAAGTTGTCAAAGTTGACCAACTAAGTAAGGTTTACAGTGGTCATGGCAAAGATTTGACCGTTCTTAAAAACATTAATTTCACGGTAACAGCTGGTGAATCGCTAGCAATCATAGGGCCTTCTGGAAGTGGGAAGACCACCTTACTGGGGCTATGTGCAGGCCTTGATAGTCCTAGTACGGGTGCTGTGAGTCTTTTTGATCAGGACATAAGTAAGCTGAATGAGGACCAGCGGGCCGTTCTTCGGAATGACAAGGTTGGATTTATCTTTCAGAATTTTCAATTAATCCCTACCCTCACAGCCATCGAAAACATCACCATCCCAATGGAACTAAAGGGGATGAAGGATATAAAAAGCACGGCCATGAACCTGCTTGAGCGGGTAGGTCTAAGTGATCGAGCGAAGCACTACCCCAATCAATTATCTGGTGGTGAGCAACAACGAATTTCCCTTGCTCGGGCATTCAGTAATAATCCAAAGCTGCTATTTGCAGATGAGCCTACTGGTAATCTTGATGGAGATACAGGCTCCAAGGTGGAAGATCTTCTTTTTGATCTTAACCGTGAAAATGGGACCACACTTATCATCGTTACCCATGACCTCGAACTTGCCTCGAAGACTCAGAGAAAAATCCGATTAAAGAATGGCGAAATCGTCGAAGACGCTAGATCTTAATGAAATTAGCCTTCCTAATAAAAACAGCCCTTCTAGATGCTCGCACACAATGGGGGAAATTAGTCCTATTTATTGCATCGATTATCCTAGGTATTTCTGCCTTGGTTGCGATCAATTCTTTCAATGACAACATTGTCGCGGACATCGATAATCAATCCGCCTCCCTGTTGGGTGCTGATCTTGTGGTCTCTGGAAATAAGCAGGTCACAGAAGACCTTGCCGCCATGCTTGACTCCCTTCCAGGAGAAAAAGCGACAGAGCATGAACTTTTATCCATGGCTTATATTCCTAAAAGCGATGGCAGCCAATTTGTAAGGCTTAAGGCAATTGAAGGCGGCTTTCCATACTATGGGGAATTTTTAACAACACCCGCTTCCGCAAATGAAGAATTCAGAAAAACTAACGGTTTACTAGTAGATAATGGCTTCCTTAAGCAGTTTAAATTAAGTAAGGGTGATTCCATCAAACTAGGAAATAAGATACTTCCAATCTCAGGAAGTCTAGATAACAACCCGGGAGGAACAGGCATTGGTTCAGGCTTCGCACCGACGATATATTTATCATTAGATGCGCTCAAAAGTACAGACTTAATGCAAGCCGGCAGTATGATTGACTACTCGTACTTTTATCAAGTGGGAGGTGCAATTGATGTTGATGAATGGAAGAAAAAAAGAAGACTTCTTTTTTCTAACGAATCCATGCGGGTGCGAACCATCAATGACCAACGAGAAAATTTAGAAGAGGCTTTTAATGCGCTTAATACCTTTCTTAATTTAGTGGCCCTTGTTTCATTGCTCCTTGGTTGTATTGGAGTTGCTAGTAGTGTATTTATTTACATAAAAAATAAGGTGAATACGATCGCTGTTTACCGATGCCTCGGCATGAAGGCCAATCAAGCCTTTTTTATATTCTTTTTTCAGATTATGATCCTTGGAGTTCTAGGTTCGATTGTGGGAGCTGCCCTCGGAAGCTTTATTCAAGTAGTTCTCCCAAGAGTATTTAGTGACCTCTTGCCTTTTGCCATTGAAACAAGTATTTCCTGGCCTTCAATCTTTCAAGGACTAAGTTTAGGATTTGTTATAACCTCCTTGTTTGCTATGATTCCTTTATTAGGGATTAGAAACGTGAGCCCGCTTCGGACCATTCGGTCCATCGTAGAAGAAGGTAGTCAAGCGAGAGATCCCTGGACCTATCTGGTTTATGTTCTTATCATCTTGAGTCTCTTTATTTACCTGTATAGCCTGACCCAAAGTTTCAGAGATGCCGGCATTTTTATCCTAGGATTATTGTTTGCCTTCTTTTTACTTTACTTGTTTTCAAAGTTATTGATCTGGGCGATTCGAAGATTTTTCCCGACCAGCTGGAGTTTTGTTTTTAGGCAAGGTCTATCCAATTTATATCGGCCCAATAACCAAACACAAATATTGCTCGTCACCTTGGGTTTAGGTACAGCGATCCTGAGCACTTTATTTATTGTGCAAGGATTGATTCTTGAGAATGTCTCTTCTTTTGATGAGGGCGAACAACCAAATACGATACTCTTTGGTATTGAGAGCAATCAGATTGAAGATCTGAAGACTAAAACACTTGGTTACGACATGCCGGTTGTTGAGGAAGTCCCGATTGTAACTATGCGTATTGCTGGCTGGCAAGGACGTACAAAAGCAGATTGGTTGGCTGACACGACACGGACGGCTAGACGCTGGGCAATTAACCGAGAAATAAGAGTCACCTATCGAGATACCATTGATGATTCAGAAAAATTAATTGCGGGGAATTTTGTAGGCTCTGTAAATCCTGGAGATTCCATTTTTATTTCCTTAGATGAGGGATATGCGGAAGATTTAGATGTCGGTCTGGGAGATGAGATTGAATTTAATGTACAGGGCATGCTTATCAAAACTTACGTCAGTAGTTTTAGAGAAATCGACTTCACTTCTATGCGTACTAGATTTTTCATAGTTTTTCCTAGAGGTGTTTTAGAGCAAGCACCGCAATTTCAAGTCCTAGTCACTAAGTCTCCAAACGAAGACGTCTTAAACGCCTATCGAAGTGATGTTGTAAAAACTTTTCCTAATGTTTCCGTTGTGGATTTAAGTTCGATTTTAAAGACCCTGAATGACATTCTCAGCAAGATCAGTTATGCGGTGCAATTTATGGCAGGTTTCAGTATTCTGACGGGGATTATCGTGCTTCTAAGTTCATTGCTGCTAAGTAAATTTCAGCGGGTGAAAGAGTCTGTGCTATTGCGAACATTGGGAGCGAGTCGAGCTCAAATATTAAAGATTTATGCGACGGAATATGCCATCATCGGAACTTTATCTGCAGCAACTGGAATCATCTTGTCCTTACTGGCTAGTTGGCTACTGGTAACTTTCCAACTAGACTTAGATTTTAGGATTCAATACCTGCCACTTTTATTAGTATTTCTTTTCATCGTTTCATTGACTGTATTGACTGGATTGTGGATGACCAAAGACGTGGTTCAGAAATCACCATTGGAGACCTTACGAAAGGATGTTTAATAGGCCTATTCTTGTTACATGTCGATGTACTGGTGACTGTACTAACAGACAAGGCTACTAAGATGATCTGCGCTACTTGGAACTCTTGTCTTTTAAACAGGTATCCGTGATCCACAACATAACAATGAAAAAATAGGTATCTAGGTGAGACTATGAGTGATATCGCACTTTGTCAATACTTTGTACTTAAAAATAGAAATAGAATATTTTTCGATATTATGTAAAAAATATAGTCTTGATTTCAACTCTTTGCTTGTTAAACTTACAATTGGGACATTTTACATAACTAGATCATTAATAGCAAAGCTTCCGATCACCTAGACATATATTTGTTCCCATTTTTTATTATAAAAACTAACCAACGTCGTAATGCCAAAAAGCTTAACATGTAAAATTCAGAAACAGCTAAAGTAGTAGTTTGTTCATTGCTAATGATACGTTTTTCACTAAGTGTAGGAAATTCGCAAACAAACAATAGACGTAATAGTAATTGCTGTTATGCAGATGATTCTGAGATGCAAGAAATTGCAAATTTGCTAATTATTTATAACAACCTAGGACAACAAGTATTTATGGACAAACAACCGACAACAACAACGACTGATTTGTCATTTCTTTGCGCTGGTAATTATTATGTACAAGTGGTATCAAATGACAAACAAGCGGTGAAAAAATTAATTGTTGTGCGTTAGATAAGTAAAGAATACAATATTATAATTATAGCCCCTGTCTGCAGGGGCTTTTTTATTATTAGAAATTGGTATTTATTGACACATAGGTTCTGAGAATGCGACAATATTCGTTAAGCAATTTTCTGCTTGTCAGAGATCATCTGCACATTGCCATGAAACTATCTAGATTTTTGCAGCATATTATTGAATGTTATATATTTAAACATAGAAATGTTAGATTATTGAACTTTTGATATCTTTGTGCTGTTTATCTTAATTAAACAGATCATGAAATCTAAAATTACACAACAAGAAATAGGCAAAAGAGTAGCTTCCTTACGCAAGAACAAGGGTCTTTCACAAGAAGATCTAGCAACAAGAGTAGGAATATCCAGAACAGCTCTTACTCAAGTTGAGCTAGGCAATAGAAGTCTGTCAGCAATAGAGATGCATAATTTCTCAATCCAGTTGGGATTTTCAATCGATGACTTTATGGGTGAAGAGTTTGTCCTAAACCCAACTATTCACTCTGAGGTTAAAGAAGAAAACTCAAATACAAGAATCTCAGTTCCAAAACTGAAAGTCAATAAGTTCAAAAATGTTCTTTTGTACATTCTAGAAAATTGTGCTGGCAAACCGAATGTAGGTGAAACCCTACTCTACAAGCTTTTATACTTTTCTGATTTCAATTATTATGAACTGTATGAAGAGCATCTATCAGGAGCAACTTATCGAAAACTGCCATATGGTCCAGTGCCAAATAATCTAGATGCGATAATTAAAATAATGATTGATGAAGGTGAACTCAAACGAATTAAAACTGACTATCATAATTATCCTCAAACTAGGTACATCCCTCTTAAAAAGGCAGATTTAACTGAACTAAAAGCATCTGAAAAGGAAGTGATTGATAAAGTGATTGATCAGTTTTCAGATTGGAGCGCTAAGGCAATAAGTGATTACTCTCATAAAGATATGCCTTGGATGGCATCAAAAGACGGCAAGGAAATAAACTATGAATTGGTTTTTTACAGAGAAGCACCGTTTTCAGCTAGGAACTATGAAGAAGAAGGTTAAGAATGGATTTTGAAGAATTAAAAGAGTTTGGAAAGGATAAAAAGAAACTTGCAAAAAAATACAGATCTATACCTGATGATCTTGAAACAGTGAAACAAGTTTTAGAAGTTATGCCAGATGAAAGATCTCCATTCAGCTTTAGAATAAAAATTCTTGGAATTGAAACATGTATTATTAAAGTCAAAAAAATAGCTTGTAAGGCCTTGAAAGGAAAAGGTGTTAATTCTGGATTAAGATTGGTTTATGCCCAATACAAAATTGAATCCACAGAAACTGAAAATAGTGATGATGAGCAAATGAAGAAAGAAATCAGAGATAAGGAAAAAATAATTTTCATTGAGCTTTATCATAAGTCGGATAAAGAAAATGAGGACAGAGACAGAATATTAAAATACTTCAAATAATAATTTGAAAAAGGCTAAAAAAAACCTCCCTTCTTTCGAAGGCTTTTAGATAAACAAATATTATTTTTAAAATTAAATGACACACTTTTTAGAATACTCCAGTGAATCTCGCATAGGGACAGACTAGGATTCGGCGAATTTAGAGGATGTTAGGAGGATGGTGAGCGAGTGAAACTCGCATAGGGACAGACTAGGATTCGGGTAATTTAAGAAGATGAAAGGAGGATT
>ENA-ORXT01000218-ORXT01000218.1-marine-metagenome-genome-assembly--contig:-NODE-218-length-95325-cov-8.813088_pt1 | contig 95325 bp, 78 predicted proteins | sample MGYA00237868_ERZ511482 | MGnify/ENA metagenome assembly ERZ511482 | reverse complement strand
TCTTATCTTTAAAAGATACATGCTTTGCAGTAAATGGCGAATGTGTTGGTGAAGGATTGAAGATCTATGCAGCAGCAGCAGATAATGGAATGTGTGCTAGTGACTGGTTGAAATGGCAAGTAGAAATAGACATGTACTCAGATTGGGAGGTTGACTATACATATAGCTCATTCTTACCAGTTGATGATGAATTCTATGTTGCACCTACAGGTGGAACAGCAGCAATGCCAGTTATATTTGACGAAACAGTAATAATCAATTCAACAATACAATCTGAAACATTATCAGGCGGAGAAGAAATTTCAGTAGAGGAATTCTTTGGAGTACCAGGTAACTCATTTGCGCAAGCAGCAATAATCAGAGAAAAAGTTGAGTGGATTGGCTACTTAAACGGATTGTATGATATTGATTTAGATCCGGAATGTTTGAGCTATACAATTGTAGCACCAGAAGATGATCCAATATATGGAGACTCATTTGGAATTTTGGAAGAAGGAGAAACATATAGATACTATCTAAACTTCCCTAACGGCCATAATATCTCAGGTGCGATTGCAAGTGATCCTACAACAAGCCTTACTGTTCTATCAGACACAGAAATTGTAGTTACAATAGGAGCAGGATTTGATTTTAGCTCAGGAAATGCGTTCAAATTTGACTTACAGTCTGTAGGAGAAAGTATTCATATACCACTTCCAGATGGTCTACCAAATGGATGTGCATCTAGCCACAGAGTAAGATGGACAGTTCTAGATGGTTGTGGAAACGAAACTTCAGGAACAAGCTTTTTTACCATTGAAGACAAGAAGAAACCAACACCATATATGTTGAACTTAGGTACAGCACTTATGGCAGATGGTAGTGTGGAATTGTGGGCAAAAGATTTTGACGCAGGTAGTTTTGATAACTGTTCACCACAAGATTTCTTATACTATACATTCTCATCAACTGTTCCACCACAATTGTTGGATCCAGAGGAAGAAGATCCTTGGTATGATGCAGATGGTGTAGCAAGTGAAAATGATTACAACAGTGGAAATGCAGAAGCATGGGATGGCGTGCAGGGAAGTAGTGCAATGGTATTCACTGATGAAGATTTAATCCTTCAGGAAGAAAATGGTGGCTTATTACCAGTTCCAGTTTATGTTTGGGATCTGTGTGGCAACTTTGATTTTGCAATAGTAAACATCAAATTGGTTGACAATGGAGGCGATGCTTCAAACATTGCTGGTAGAGTAGCTACAGAGACAGGAGTAGGTGTTAAAGGTGTGACAGTTACAGCAGTTTCACCACAATATTCTGCAACTACTGAAACTGTTGAAGATGGAGAATATATGATAGAATACAATCCAATCAACAATGATTACGCTGTTAGCGGTGAGAAGAATGACGATTGGTTGAACGGTGTAACTACCTTGGATATCTTATTGATACAAAGACACATCTTGAGTATTGAGGCATTGGATAGTCCGTACAAGATGATTGCGGCTGATGCAAGTAACGATATGAATATTAGTGCTATTGATTTGATTCAAATCAGAAAATTAATCTTAGGATTAATCGATGAGTTACCGAACAACGATAGCTGGAGATTTACTGATGCTGATGCATCAATGAACACATCAAACCCATGGCCATTTAGTGAGTTTATCGACATACCTTCATTTGATCAAGACATGCTTGAAGAAGACTTCATAGCAATGAAAGTTGGTGATGTGAATGGTTCTGTAGAATTAAATTTACAAGGTGGAAATGTTACTGAAACAAGAAGTGCAAACAAGCTAGAACTTAATGTCAATACTACTGAATTAGGTAAAGGTGAAGTTATAATTGAGTTTACTTCTGAAAACTTCAATCAGATTGCTGGTTTCCAGTTTACTTTAGAAGGAAATATAATAGAAGCAATCACTGGAGTTGAAAGTGGACTTTTGACAATGGATGATTCAAACGTAGCATTGGCTAATAACTCATTAGCTATCAGTTGGAACACTAGTAAAGTGGTTTCTTATGATAGCGATGTATTATTTACAATTACGGCTAAGGTTAATACTTCTAATACTTATGCAATTACTGACAAAGTAGCAGTTGCTGAAGCTTACCAAGGAGAATCTTTAGAAATAATTGGAGTGACTGCAGGTGAATCAATCGACGCAATAAACAGTTTAGCTCAGAATGAGCCTAACCCATGGAAGTCGAATACAAGTATTTCATTTAACCTTGAAAATGCTGGTTTTACTACTTTCAATGTTTATAGTGCAACTGGAGAATTGGTCTTCAAGCATACTGCAAACTATGATGCAGGCGTAAATGTTTTCTCAATGAGAGCTGAAGACCTTAACGGAGCAACAGGTGTATTGTACTACACAATCGAAAGTGGAAACTTTACATCAACTAGAAAAATGATTATACTGAACTAATCAGTTAGAGATACATGCGTATTCAATACGCATATTTTGGTAATTATTGATTTCAATCCCGCAGTTGGACACTGCGGGATTTTTTTGTCAATACCTTAAGTGATTTCTGTTCTTTTAAGATTTGCACCTAGACTTTGTAATCTTGCTTCAATGTTTTGATAACCTCTGTCTATTTGGTGGATGTTATGTATAGTGCTAGTTCCTTCAGCACTAAGTGCTGCAATTAACAAGGATACACCCGCTCTAATATCTGGTGAGCTCATTGTAATTCCTTTTAGGCTGTGTTTCCTTTCTAGACCTATTACAGAAGCTCTGTGCGGATCACAAAGTATTATCTGCGCTCCCATATCAATCAGCTTGTCCACAAAAAACAATCGGCTTTCAAACATTTTCTGATGAATCAATACACTGCCTCTTGCTTGAGTAGCTGTAACCAAAAGTATACTCATTAGATCAGGAGTAAACCCTGGCCACGGTGCATCATATACAGTCAATATACTTCCATCAATAAAATTCTGAATTTCATAAACTTCAGAACCATCAACAAGTATATCATCACCTTCAAACTCCAACTGAATTCCTATTTTCTGAAAAGTACTAGGGATATTTCCTAGCATTTGTCTATTGACGTCCTTGATTCTGAGCTGAGATTGTGTCATTGCAGCTAGACCAATAAAACTTCCAATTTCTATCATATCTGGTAAGCATCGATGATCAGTGCCTCCTAATTTTTCAACTCCTGTTATTTTTAATAAGTTGGATCCTATTCCTTCAATTTTTGCTCCCATTCTATTTAACATTGAGCAAAGTTGCTGCAGGTACGGTTCGCACGCTGCATTGTAGATCGTGGTTACCCCTTCAGATAGACTTGCTGCCATAACTACATTGGCAGTACCAGTCACTGATATTTCTTCCATATGAATGAAAGCACCATTTAGTTTATCGCAGGCCAAGAAGAAATTATCCTCAGCAGCGTCATATTTAAATTCAGCTCCTAGGACCTTAAAGCCGTGAAAATGTGCATCAAGTCTTCTTCTTCCTATCTTATCACCTCCTGGCTTAGGTAAAAATGCCTTGCCAAATCTTGCAAGTAATGGCCCCATAAGCATTACACTTCCTCTTATTCTCTTTGCGTTATCCAAGTACTCTTTGGAAGCAAAATATTCAAGATCTATTGAATTTGCCTCAAAGGTATAGCTGTTGGCATCGTGTCTTTCTATTTTAACACCAAGACCTTCTAGCAAACTGACTAGCTTACGGATATCTAAAATGTCCGGAACATTGTCAATTTTCATCTTTTGATCTGTTAATAATACAGCTGATAAAATTTGAAGCGCTTCATTTTTAGCTCCTTGTGGAATTATCTCTCCATTCAGCTTATTTCCACCTTCAACAATAAATGCCTGATTATTCATTATTCTTCCTTAAGTGATTGAATTATAAGCCCAAATGTATTAAATAAATCTTTAATATTAATTTGAAAAGAGGATATGCTAAGCTATTTTTAGTGGATGTAAGCTTTTACAAAGTATTCGTAGGAAATTCTTTTCACTGATAAATGTAGAATCAACTTGTTCTAAGCTTCATTTTATAGAAAAAAGTACCCTCAATTGAATTTCTTTTAGGAATCTTACGTTTTATAATCGCGCAATAGATAATGAACAATAGTCAAAATAAAATATTCACATTCTTCCTGATTTGTATTCTCTCAGGAAGTGTTTTTAGTTTATCTGCACAAAAGCTAAAAGGAGTTACACTGGTAGCACCGCCAAACGAGTATGCGTCTAATCCAATACTTCCTCTAAATCAAATTGGTGTAAATTATATCAAAGTAGTGCCATATGGATTTACCAACAAAGGAAAAACCAATGTCACTTACAATGTACCGCGGCAATGGTGGGGCGAAAAAGAAGAAGGGGTAGTCAAGACAATCAAGCTAGCACATCAAGATAGTATTGGCGTCATGCTGAAACCTCAAATATATATTCCAGGCGGTTGGGTAGGTGATCTAGATTTTAAGACCGAAAGTGAATGGCTTGAATGGGAAAGTAATTACAGAGAATATATTTTCCATTTTGTTGACATCGCCGTTAGAGAAAATATAGAAATCTTTTGCATTGGAACTGAATTCAAAGTTAGCATTGAAAAGAGATCAGAATTTTGGTTAGAATTAATCACCGATATTCGAAAAGAATTCTGTGGAAAACTAACCTACTCAGCAAATTGGGATAATTATAAAAGGATAAAATTCTGGAATGAGTTGGATTACATTGGTGTGAGCTCCTATTTTCCCTTAAGCGAACAAAAAACACCAACTGTGTCTAGCTTGGTTAAAGCATGGCAACCTACTGTAAAGGAATTAAGGAACTACTCTAAGAAACTTAATGTTCCAATTTTATTTACGGAATACGGATATCTAAGTGTAGATGGGTGCGCTGGAAATACTTGGGAGCTTGAGAAAAAAGTTCATTCCTTAAATATTAATGAACAAGCACAGGCAAATGCAATTGAAGCTTTGTACACTGTTTTTTGGGAGGAGGATTTTTGGGCTGGTGGATTTATGTGGAAGTGGTTTCCAGAAGGCCAAGGACATGAAGGATATATAGAAAGAGATTATACACCTCAAGACAAAATATCAATTCAAGTAATGCAGACTTGGTTTGAGAAAAAAGACAAATGAAAATAATTTTTACAGTCAAGGAACTTCAATCGGAGTTGAAGAAGCACATAAAGAAGACGGTCGGATTTATACCTACTATGGGAGCCTTGCATTCAGGTCATATTGTTTTGATGAAAAATTCAATAAAAGAAAACGATATTACTGTATGTTCAATCTTTGTTAATCCAACTCAGTTTAATGTTAAATCTGATCTAGAAAAATATCCTAGAACTTTAAAAGCTGATGCTGATAAATTAGAAAAAGCAGGAGTGGATTACCTATTTGCGCCAAGCGTAAAAGAAATCTATCCGCAAGGAACAAAAAAGTCTGTCAAGGTAAATCTGAAAGGCTTGGACAAACAGATGGAGGGAAAATTTAGACCAGGGCATTTTGAAGGGGTGGTGCAAGTTGTTCATCGATTATTGGATATCGTAAAGCCTACTAGACTTTACATGGGTCAAAAAGATTTCCAACAATTTACCATCATTGCTCAGATGATCAAGAATCTAAAGATGAAAGTAGAGCTGGTTGTTGTAAAAATCCAAAGAGCCAAGGATGGACTAGCTTTAAGTTCTAGAAACGTGCGACTTACCCCGGCGAAAAGAAAATGGGCACCCAATATTAATAAGGCTTTAAAAAAGGCCAAAAAGTCAATGGCTAAAAAGTCAGTGGCAGAAGTGGAAGAAAATGCAATGATGGAATTGGGAAAACCGAGAGGATACGAGCCAGAATATTTCATAATTGTCGATGGGCATACATTAAAGCCCATCAAAAATTGGGAAGATTCGGATTATATCGTAGCGGCTACTGCCGTTTGGGCAGGGAAAGTAAGACTTATTGATAATATGATTCTCAAGCAATCATAAAAGCCATATTGATTAATATTTTTATAATTTTACAGAATGTTACTAACAATACATAAATCTAAAATTCACCGAGCTAGAGTTACTCAAGCAAATCTAAATTATGTTGGATCTATTACCATCGATGAAGATCTTATCGATGCTGCCAATATATTACCAGGTGAAAAAGTACAAATCGTTAATAATAATAACGGAGAAAGAATCGAAACTTACGTCATCAGAGGCGAAAGAGGTTCTGGAGTCATCTGCCTAAACGGTGCAGCAGCACGACGGGTAGAAGTAGGTGACATTGTAATTATCATCTCTTATGGTTTTATGTCTCCGGAGGAGGCAAAAGATTATAAAGCAATCACGATATTCCCTGACGAGAATAACAGACTTACCTAAGTTAATTTGAATCTAAAAAATATTCTAAAATATTTGATCTTCCTTGGACTTGGAATCCTTATTCTCGTTCTTATGTGGAGATCACAATCTGCCTCTTATCTAGAGCAATGCACACAAGATGGTGTTGCTGCAGCTCAATGCAGATTATTCGATAGGATAGTTGCAGACTTCAAATCTGTAAATTGGTTGTGGATTGTTTTGGTTCTATGTCTTTATATGTTTTCAAACGTATTGCGGACCTTGAGATGGCAACAACTGTTTAAACCACTTGGTCACAAACCTCGATTTATAAATTGTTTAGGAACCTTGATGCTGGGTTATTTTGCAAACCTGGGTTTTCCAAGATCTGGAGAGTTTATCAGAGCAGGATCAATCAGTAAATATGAAAACATACCTTTCGAACAATCGTTTGCAACCATTGTCATTGGAAGGATTGTAGATGTCCTAATGCTTCTATTGATTTTAGGTCTAGCATTCATACTAAGCTATGACATTTTTGTAAACTATTTTGAACAGAACTGGGATACTCCATTGTATAAAGTTTTCATTGTTGTAGGTATTTTAGTAGCCATCGGTATTGCAGGTATTTTCTTTTTAAAATATATATTTTCTACTCCTGATGAAGGACAATCAAAGATTATTGTCAAGGCAAAATCTCTGATGAAGAATTTTGTTGAAGGATTAAAATCTATCACAAAAGTCGAAAACAAAAAATTATTTTGGCTCTATTCTATGGGGATTTGGTTTAGTTATTATTTAATGACAAGCCTCTGCTTCAATGCATTTGGTCCTACAGAACATCTAGGCTGGATTGCAGGCTTAGTGGTCTTTGTTTTTGGAACCTTAGGTATCGTCTTTCCTTCTCCAGGAGGCATGGGTAGCTATCATTTCTTGGTCACACAAGCACTCGTTATTTTAGGACTGAGCAGCGTCAATTCATTTTCATTTGCAATGATTCTGTTTTTCTCTATTCAGCTTTTCGGAAATATTGTTTTTGGCTTGATATCTTTGGTAGCATTACCAATCCTAAACAAATGATCAATCCTTTTCATAAAAAGATATTCCGTGCTGAACAATGGAGCGAAGCCATTCAGTTTTTGGGAGCAAGAGAATATGTTTTTACCAATGGATGTTTTGATTTATTGCATCCGGGACATCTCATATATCTTTCTCAGGCAGCTAGCCTTTCGGCAAATATGGTCATTGGGCTTAATAGCGATGATTCTGTTAGAAATTTGAAAGGTCTAGGTCGACCGATCAATAATTTTATAGATCGAGCGAATATGTTGTCTGCCTTACAACAAGTAACCTGTGTAATTGAATTTAAAGATGAGACTCCTTTAAGTCTTATTGAAAAACTGAAACCAAATGTTTTGGTGAAAGGAGGAGACTATAAAATTGAAGATATTGTAGGAAGAGAATCTGTAGAATCTAACGGTGGAAAAGTTGTCACCATTCCCTTCGTTGGAAACTACTCCAGCACCAACCTAATTGAAAAAATAAAAAAAGCTTGACATGAACCTTAACGTGCTTTTAGAATTTTTTGAAGGTATTGCTCCGCTTCATTTACAAGAAGCATATGACAATGCGGGCCTTATTACCGGTGACCACAATATGGAAATAACTGGAGTCATTACTTGCTTAGATTCGACAGAAGAGGTAATCCAAGAGGCAATCGACAATGATTGTAATGTAGTCCTTGCTCATCATCCAATTATTTTTTCAGGACTCAAAAGTCTTACTAGTGCAAACTATATTCAGAAGACAATTCAATTGGCAATAAAAAATGATATTGCGATCATCGCAATGCATACCAATCTGGATAATGTTTTTCAAAATGGAGTCAATCAGAGAATAGCCAATAAAATTGGACTGCAGAACTTACAAATACTCAAGCCCAAAGATCCTAGCGTACCAACAATTGGGTCTGGAATGATTGGAGATTTACCTTCCGCTCTAGATCCAATGGAGTTTTTAAAGCTGCTCAAGGCAAATATGGCTGTAAATTGCATCAAATACACCAATATCCATACAAACAAAATAGCCAAGGTTGCCGTAGCTGGGGGCTCTGGAGGCTTCTTACTTAAAGAAGCAATCAAACATAAAGCTGATATTTTCATCACTGCGGACTATAAATACCATGAGTTCTTTGATGCCAATAACAAGATAATTATAGCTGACATAGGACATTATGAGAGTGAGCAGTTCACAATTGAACTATTATCTGAACTGATAAATGATAATTTTGTTAAATTTGCAGCCCGATCCACTAAAATGGTGACGAATCCAGTTAACTATTTATAAATCAACAAGTTATATGTCTACAACAACGATTTCAGTTAAAGAAAAATTAGAAGCTCTATTCCAATTACAGACAATTGACTCACAAATTGATGGTTTTAAAGTTTTAAAAGGTCAATTGCCGATAGAAGTAAGTGATTTAGAAGATGATATAGCGGGTTTGCAAACGAGAATTGACAAGCTAAATGCTCAGCTTGGCGAAATTCAAGGTGAAGTAGGGAAGCACAAAGAGAATATCATCAACTCTAATACGCTAATCGAAAGGTATAATAAGCAATTAGAGGACGTAAAAAATAACAGAGAATTTGAAGCTCTAACAAAGGAGGTGGAACTTCAGAATCTTGAGAACCAACTGTCAGAGAAGAAGATTAGAGAAAATCAAGAAGTAGAAGAAAGAAAGAAGGAAATTCTTGCAATCACTACAGAGAAGCTTGATATCAAAGCTGCTGACTTAGAAAAAAAGAAAGTAGAGCTTGAGCAGATCATCGAAAAGACAGAGAAAGATGAAGCCAAGCTTGAAAAGAAATCTGTCAAGACAAGAAAACAAATAGAAGACAGATTATTGAAGTCTTATGACAGAATTAGAAATAGATATAAAAACGGTCTTGCTGTAGTTCCAGTTAAAAGAAGTGCTTGTGGAGGATGTTTTAACAGAATACCTGCACAAACTCAAATAGAACTAGGAAACCATAAAGCAATCATTGCTTGCGAACATTGTGGAAGAGTTTTGGTAGATAATGATACTGCTGGAATAAAGGATGAAGAGTAGATCAAGCAAAAAAGAGATAAACTATAAAGCCTTTCGATCATCGAAAGGCTTTTTTCGTTAAAAGGAAGCATCTTTACATTGGTTTTGAAGAAGATCATATACATATTACTACTTTTCTGTAGCCAAGTATCCTTGGCCCAATACACAGTTGACTATATGCTAATTCATCAAGAGGCATACAACTCAATTATAAATTTAGACTTTGAAAAGGCCAATAGACAATTGGAGGAAATAAAAATGAATGATCCCAATAATCTCGCTTACCTCCACCTCGAAAACTATATTGATTTTTTTCGCCTCTTTATTTATGAAGACAAAGACTATTTTGAAAATGTAAAAAGCAATAAATCGAAGCGAATTGATCTGCTAGAAAAGCTGGACGATGATGATCCTTATAAGAATTTTGTGATCGCAGAGATTAATTTGCAATGGGCGCTAACTCGATCCAAATTTGATGAACTTTTTAAATCGGGACGAGAAATCTATACTGCGTACAAATTACTGCAAGCGAATACCACTGAATTTCCAGATTTTATTTATAACTATAAGAGTCTTTCAATTATACATTCACTGGTTGAGACGATAAGTGTGCCTGGGTTTTTCAAGAATATTTTTGGGATGTCTGGATCTGTAGAGCAGGGCTTGGATGAAATTTCTAGAGTCAATAAATATGCTCAGGAAAACTCATTCATGTTTACTTTGGAAGCAGAAGCGATTTATATTTTTATGGCTCTCTATCAAGACAACAACCAAGAGCTTGCCTTCGATTTTCTTAATGAATCAAATTTAAAGAAATCGAAAAGTCCATTAGCAGCTTTTGTAAAATTAAAGTTATTACAAAGAGCAGGATATAACGATGAAGCCATTGAATTGCTTTTAGAAACTTTAAGTTATACCAGCGCCAAACAATTTCCATATCTGTATTTTCTGATGGGCGTAAGCCATTTGCGGAAGCTAAATGAAGAATCATCAAGTTACTTTAATGAGTTCCTCGATAATTTTGATGGACTACATTATATAAAAGAGGCTCACCAAAAACTTGCTTGGGCTAGTCTTATTTTTGAAAATGATGTTGATGAATACCACCGTCAAATGAAATTATGTCTTATAAATGGACAAGCATTAATTGATGACGATAAGCAAGCAGTCAAAGAGGCCAATAAAAATCAAGTTCCAAATCCAACCTTACTGAAGGCTAGACTTTTATTTGATGGAGGCTACTATCAGAAGGCATATCAAACATTGATAACAAATTCTGAATTCTTGTATCGGGACGAGCGACTAAAATTGGAGTACTATTATAGACTGGGAAGGATTACTCAGGCACTTAAAAATTATCCAGAATCTATTCAATATTATTATCAAGCAATTTCTGCTGATGAAAATCAAACATCCTATATGTCTTGCAATGCTGCTTTGAATCTTGGAATCATTTATGAGTCTCAACATGATTATGAAAAAGCAAAGAAACATTTCGATCAATGTATTGCTATGAGTCCTGATGAATACCAACATAGTCTCCACCAAAAAGCAAAAACCGGACTCAACCGAATTCAAAATAATTTGAAGTGATAGCGTTTCCAGAAATAAAAGTAAATCGTATTGCCATCAAGTTGAGCACTGCCTCCGAACGAATGGTCAAAAAGGGCCATCCATGGATTTTTGAAAAAGGAATTATCAAAGAGAGCCCAGGTGCAAAGGCAGGAGATTTGGCCATCATTTTTGATGAGAAAAAAAATAAATTTTTGGCGATCGGTTTGTATGATCCTTATTCGCCTATTAGGATCAAGTTGTTACAGTTTCATACAAAGGCAGAAATTGGGAAAGCTTGGTTTGATGAAAAAATAAAACAAGCCTACGAGAAAAGGAAAAGTCTTTTTGAAACAAAAACAAATAGTTACAGACTGATTTTTGGTGAGAATGATTTATTCCCTGGACTTATTGTTGACAAATACAATCATGTAATTGTAGTCAAATTATACTCACATATTTGGTTTCCATATTTGGCGGATATTATTCCAATTTTAAAGGAGATTGCACAAGCGGATTGTGGAGTGCTCAGGTTGAGCAGAAATTTGATGACTACACGGGATACTTTTGGACTTGAAAATGGATCATATTTATTTGGCAAACTAGAGGATGAAAATATTCTATTTGAAGAGCATGGAGTAAAGTTCAAGGCCAATGTAATACATGGCCACAAAACTGGATTTTTTCTTGATCATCGAGAAAACAGAAGATTGGTTGGGACGATGTCAAAAGGTAAGGAAGTGTTGGATGTATTTTCTTATGCTGGGGGTTTTTCTGTGCATGCTTTGGTCGGAGGAGCAGCGCATGTTACAAGTCTTGATATTAGTCCTCACGCATTAAAGCTCGCTTCCGCAAATGTCGAATTAAATCAAGATAGAGTGGTGGGCAAACATCATACAATTGCAAGAGATGCATTTGAAGTGTTGCAAGAATTTGTTAGAAATAATAAGAAATTTGACCTTGTCATTATTGATCCACCCTCATTTGCGAAAAGCGCGAAAGAAATTTCTGGCGCTATAAATAGCTATGCAAGGTTGGCTAAATTAGGAATAAAATTAACTAAGTCGTCAGGAGTACTTTTATTAGCATCGTGTTCTTCAAGAATAAGCGCAGATGATTTTTTTGCAATCAATGAAGAGGTCATCAAAAATGAAAATTCTAAATTAAAATTGCAGCGGAAATCTTTTCACGATGTGGATCATCCCATTGGATTTGCGGAGGGTAGTTATCTCAAGGCAGGGTATTATTCCGTAGGTAATATTTAAGCTCTCAATTTTATCAGAGTGTTGGTTAAGACTGCTACTAAAATGCAGGCAATTCCTAACAATGAATAGATATTTTGTTGCTCTCCAAATAAAATCCATCCAGCCAGGAGTGTAAAAATGATTTCGGAATACTTAAATGGTACAATAGCATTTGTCTCCTCCATCTGTAAGGCTTGAGTCATGCACATTTGCCCAATAAATCCAACAACCCCTGAAGCAAGTAGATATAACCACTCGATTCCAATTGGTGTTTCCCAATTAAATAAACTCACTGTACCTGAAACAACAAATGAAGCAAACATGAAGTAAAAGATGATGACAAGATAGTGCTCGCTTGTTCCGATTTTTCTGATTAGAACAAAAACCAATCCTACCAAAAATGCCGAAGTTAATATTGCTATTAGTCCAAGAAGACTCACATCCAAATTGAATCCTTTGATGATGAGTACACCCAAGAAGGCAAGAAAAAACAAACCCCATTGAATTGGTTTCATCTTCTCTTTTAATATGATGACCGAGAGGATGGCTGCGAAAATAGGAGACATGTATCTAAGAGATGTAGCTGTTCCAACTTGCATCGTTTTTAAGGCCCAGAAATACATAGTAAGTGATGTCAGTCCAACCAAGGCTCTCAAAAATAAGATAGGCCTTCTACTACCTAATGGTGAGATTTTATTTTATAAAAGCAGAAAGAAATCTATGTCTAAAGTCCCAATCGACCTAAAGTATATCAACTCAAAGGCAGGCAATCTACTGACCTGTTTGATAAGTACATTCATAGCCGTAAATGCAATAGAAGAAATTAATATGTAGCTTATTGCTTTTTTGCTAATGGACATTTATAAAGAATAAATAGCTTTCATCACTGTTTATTAAGATTTAAGCCCAATGATTAACCCATATTAGGGAAATCTAAGTCATATTACCATATATATATTCACTTATGAGGTTAAGTTATATATATATTTCTTAAATTTAGATTCTTAAAAAACTTAAAATTATTAATCAAATATGAATATGAAAAACCTACTAATTGTTTCAATATTCTCAATGATCTCTTTAAGCTTGATGGCGCAGAGTGACTATAGTCGGTGGCAACTAGGAGTGAGTGGAGGAAAGATGGCATACAATGGAGACAAAGGAAGTTCAATTTTTGACTTTGAACAACCATTCCAAGGGCACATAGGATTGAGATTATCAAGGTATGTAAATGAAAGCATTGATGTCTATTTAGGAGGAACTAAAGGAAGACATGGTTTCACCGATGGCACAATTACTAATGATTTCTTGGGAGATGTAACTCAGGGAAGTTTAGGACTTCAATACAAAATATTGAAAGGTAGAAAGTTTGCACCTTTTGTATCTGGAGCTCTAGGATTCTTTAGTTTCGAGAACATACAAAATGGTCTAGACGGATCGGCATTCCAAATACCACTAGGTATTGGAGCAAAGTTAAATTTACACGACAACTTTGGATTATGGTGGCACACAACTTATGGTCTTTACTTCGACGATGAGTATGACAACCTAGTTCAAGATGGAAATGATAGTCACCTCCTTACCGAGGTAGGATTAGGAATCAATCTTGGAAAGCAAGATAGAGATGGAGATGGAATCGGAGATAAAAAAGATGATTGTCCTGATATTCCGGGATTGAAGGAATTCAACGGATGTCCTGACTCAGATGGTGATGGTCTAAAAGATGAAGATGATGATTGTCCAAACGTTGCAGGTCTTCTTGAGTATAAAGGATGTCCTGACACAGATGGCGATACAGTTATAGACAAATTGGATGATTGTCCAGATGTTGCAGGTACAGTAAATGGATGTCCTGATGGAGATTCTGATGGTATCGCAGACAAAGATGATGCATGTCCAGAAATCGCTGAAGGTCCAAATGGAATAAATGGATGTCCAGATGGTGACGGTGATGGTGTAATCGATAAAGATGATGCTTGTCCGACAGAAGCTGGTAAAGTAAATGGATGTCCAGATGGTGATGGTGACGGTGTTGCTGATATCAAAGATGAATGTCCAGAAGTTGCTGGTGACATGGCAAATGGTTGTCCATCTGATTCAGATGGTGATGGATTTGCTGATGATGTTGATGAGTGTCCTCAAGTTGCAGGTGCAATCAAAGGATGTCCTGATTCTGATGGTGACGGAGTAGTTGACAGTAAGGACAAATGTCCAAATAGAAAAGGTGATGGTGCAGATGGTTGCCCAACTAGAATATATGTGGCACCGTATCCATTCGGTTCAGGTTCTAAATTGGTTTACTCTAAATCAAGAAGCATTGAAGAATTGGACGTTGTACTTTCAATCTTAAGATCTAACCCTACAGCTACATGTTCTATAGAAGGACATACTGATAACGTAGGTGGAGAAGCAGCTAATGAGAGAATCTCATTGAAGAGAGCTGAAGCAGTAATGAAATACCTAGTTGACAAAGGAGCAGATCCTTCAAGACTAAGTGTTGTTGGAAGAGGAGAGACAATGCCTGTTGGAGATAATACTACAGCAGAAGGAAGAAAGCAGAATAGAAGAGTAGAGTTTGTGATGAAAAGAAACTAAGCAGTTAATTTCCTAAATATATCAAGGGTCATGATGTTTTCATCGTGGCCCTTTTTTTATGCTATACTTATAGAAAATATATGTCTGAAACGACAAGGTATTGCTTGCTTCTTAAATAATTCAACACAATAGATTTGTAGTGCTACATTTATCCAAGCATCAACAATCTATCATATGAAACTTCTATCTATTGCATTCTTATTGTATTGTCCGATATTTATATATGCTCAATGCACTACCACGATTGACTTAAGTAATCAGTATCGAAATACTGAGGTGGGAAATAACCATCTTATGTCTTGTGAAAAATTTTTTCTACAAGAGAACCAAGAATATCTATCTAAATCATATTGGTCCAATATGTGGTTGGCTGCAGAAGATCAAAGTGGAAATCTTTTGATGTCGAGACAAACATATCAATCCTATAATTCAAGTAATCTTCCAGGTCCGATTTCTGATGTTACTGGGTTAGTTTTCGAAAATGCTTGTACCTATTTTAAGAGGGTATGGACCATAAAAGGTCCCCAAATTGAGAACCTAAAAGATTTGATATCAGAGGAAAATATTGATATAGCCAAAGTGCCTAAGGATATTTTAGAATGGCCTGCAAAAGGAAATCCATATTTTAATATTGGTCCAGAAAATGGAAACATACTCAATCAAGAGCTTGCCCCATTTTATGATCACAACATGGATGGAAGATACAATATTCTGGATGGGGATCTTCCTGTATTTAATGCAAAAGTTACGTTTAGCTCATTGGAAGAAGTATGGTCTCCTGTTTTATTTGCTTTCTCTGTATATAATGATGAAGGGCTAAATACTGGTTCAAGCTATGGTGTAAATAATATTAAACTTGAGTTTCACCAATCTGTCTATATGTTTAATTGTGATTTGGACGATGACTTTAATAATACAATTTTTACGAATTTTTCGATTTGCTACAAAGGAGATGAAATATTAAATGATTTTCAGATGGCTTTCTGGGTTGATGAAAATTTAGCATGTCCAATTGATGATTATGTTGGTTGTCTTCCAGAATCTAACGCATCATTTGTTTACAATATGGAGCCAAAGGAAGAGTTTTGTGGAGGAGTTCTTCACTTCAACTATGACTTTGGATTGGTAGGTCTAAACGTATTGCTTAATCAAGATTTGAAATCCTACATGGTCTACAAAAGTAGTCCTTCTGGAATTACATCTCCTCAAATCCCTGTTACTCCTTTTGATTTTCTAAACTATTTTTGTGGGAGATGGTCTGATGGCATGCCAGTGACTATTGGTGGTGATGGATACAATGAAGGATCTATTGATACAAGTCTATTTATGTTCCATGATCCTCCAAATGACACCAATGGCTGGAGCATGTATACAGAGAATTTTCCAGAAGCTGACTATAGGAGTATTTCTGGTATAAAGCAAGACCCTATTCTCTTTCCAGGTCAAGTTGTTGATATAGATATTGCCAGTAATGTTCTAATGGATAGAGATAAATTCCATTTGGAAATTTTTGATGGTATTGAAGATAAGATTGAAGCCATTAAGCAAAAACATAATAACTTATTGTTATCCTCTGATCCAAGCATATTGTGTGGTTCATTTTGTGAATCAGATTGCGTTTGGCCGGGGGATGTATTTCCTGACGATATTGTAGACCAAAAAGATATTTTATATCTCGGTGCGTGCCAAGGTAAAGGATGGACAACAGGACCAGGGCGGGCACTTGTTACAGATATTTGGAATCCATATAATTCAACAACTTGGTCCAACCAATTATTGTTTGTCAATGGAAAACAAGCAGATACAAATGGCGATGGTGAAATAAGCGGGAAGGATTATCTGGCATGTGAAAAGAATTATAACAAACGAACCTTCGATTGCATTGATGACATTCCAGTACCATCAATTGAATCATCTGATAGTGGATATAAAATTACAATTGATAAAAATTCTGTCGATCTTAATTCAAACCTTGTCGGGCGAATATTCAATTTCTCAGTTGAGCTACAAAACAATACTCCTGAGCTTGAACAGGGTTTTCATGGAATTGGTTTTGATGTGGTATTTGATACTTCACTGGTTACCGCCATAGTCTATAGTGATTTGATTAATACAAACTATTTTGATGATATGGCCTATGCAGGATCTTTTTTTGATGATCAATCGGAAGGTTCAGAGTTTATCCTTATTGGAGATGATAGAGTCCGGTTTGCGTTAACTAGTAAAAGTGGAATTAATCAGTATCCAACAGGGAAATTAGTTGAAGCATATAGCCTAATCCTAAAGGAAGATGCTACTACATCCAATACAAACGGAGAAGAAAACATAAGTCTTAGAATAGAAAATTCATTTATATTAAATGCAGATGGTATCCCATTGTTGCCAATTGGATACAGTTCTGATGAAATCACTCTAACTGATTTGCCATCAAGTACAGGAACTACAACTATAAATGAGTCAGAATCAAGAAATAAATTTCAAGTATTTCCAAATCCTGCAGATACTTATATTCGGATAGAATCAGAAATTGATTTGGGAGGAAGGATAGATTTGGTGGATTTATCGGGCAGGATTATCTTATCACAAAGTGGAAGCTTAAAGACAGATGGCTTGTCAGTATCCGAGTTAAAGACTGGGATATACTTTCTAAATTTTTATGATAATAGGAGTAATCGATTGGGTTTTGAGAAACTTGTTATAATTAGATGAGTTAGTTTTAATATTACTAAACTTTGGAGAGAAATCAATCAGAGTAATTTCATTAAGCTACCTTCTTAAATGATTTTATACCAAGCGTCATTCTCTTGACTGTCAGCCAATTATTTTTTTAAATAAGAATAATGTAATCATCACTTCATTTTAAAATTTCAGTCAAGGTAAATCTATCAAAAAATTTAACTTAGGTGAGTCACATCTATCTTTTGCTAATTGATTTATATAGACTACCTTAGAATAAATAGAATCCTCCACTTCCATGAAAATTAAATACTTATTATTTTTATTCCTTTCTTTTAGCGCATTATTAATTCAGTCTTGCGCATTTTGTGGCAAAGATCAGGCTGGTAGATTTCATCCAGAGATAACAATCGTTTTTGAAAATGAAAATGGTGAAGGATTAATATCGCCAATAGGTCTTTATCATTCTTTTTCATCCGTGCTGTATGATGAAGCTGGTGTTCAAGTCGATACATCATTTTCAAATTTAGATATTAGAGATTGGAATGAGAGGTGGAAGGAGGAAAATGTCAAATACTCAAGGCAATACGAGTTACACTTAATAAGCAATATTACAGAAGAGAAGTCAATTTATGATCTTGATATTAATTATTGGGGCGAGATTAATAATTGTGATAATTATGAAATAAATCGGATTCAAATGCTGGTGAATGATTCTCTCCAAATTGATAATGATTTTTTCTCTAATTTATATTACCTCATTTTGCCGGAGTAACAACGTTAACCTAATTCTTGATAAACTCTAGTTGAAAAAACTTTCTTTCCTGAACATCTTATAAAATAATTTTAGCATTCTCCAGAAGGAAGTAATATAAGACTTGCCTCGTAACATCTTCCACAGGATTATGAAAGATATTGATGTCATAATATCTTTGAACATTTAGATCACTGACTGGATCTATCTTTAGTTCTTGACAGGAAGTATTTTTACTATTTTCATTGCTAACAATAAGACAAACTTCATAAACTCCATTGAATCGTAGAGACAGTTATTCTTAGATTGATACAAATTATCTAATGTCAATTCATTATGAAGTAATTCGTGTTATTTACGAACTTGCTGTATACTACCTTTCATAAACTAGAATTATTGCAATAGTATATTTTGTAAAAATTGAAGTAATAATTAAAGAGTCTTAGATGTCTTTCTTTCATTAGGAATAACTAATTAATTTTGATGTTTAATTGATATGTGATTTGCCATATATATGTAAAAGATCATTTTATAATATACAATCAATGGGTTACTGAAATGTCAATTATAGGACCTAAGTTTAGTTGTAGAAAAATTATTAGTCACTCATAAATAAAAACAATGAGACAACTTCTAAAATTGAGAAGATACATTCTAGTGCCGGTGATGTTATTATCAGTCAATTCAATGTATGCCCAAATAATTAATGAATGTAGTAACACATATAGTCCATTTGCTTTGACAAATAATGATTAATTGTGTTTAACGCACCATGTGCCACATCCAACAGACCCATTGGATCCAGGGTTTTTTCGTTTAGGAGGCATACAGGATAATTTTATTGTGAGTGTAATTGATGCACAAGGTGATGGAGATATTTTGAATACTAATTTACCGATAAATTCAACTGACAATTTCCCACCTACAAATGGTAATAGCTGGTTGGATTTACCAATTCCTTTGAATACTTCGTTGGATGCATTAAGAATAATTGAAATTGGATCGGCAAGATTTAATCAATTAAGCTTAGGCACTTTTTTAGTTAATGATACTGAAATACAAATTAATGCGCTGCCTAAACCAACATTTGATAATGGAGCCTATGTAGTATCAGGAGGAGACGATGTAGATCGTATCTTTATACCAAACAATAATTTAGTTGATAATGTTACTGCTGAAGTATTAGGTCATGAAATTGGACATCTTTATCTAAATGAAAATCATAGACAATTGAAAACTGTAATTTCCAGAGAAAGCTCTGGGATTTATGAGTTTCTTGCAGATATGATTGGATTTGAAATTGATCTTGCTGTTCAAGGAATGAATGGAACTGTAGATTGGCAATTTCTAGATAGAGACTATAGTTCTGAACCTATACTTAATTATTCTGATCCAGGTTTTGGTTCATTAGGAAGTCATGCTATGGCAACTGTTGGAGGACATTGGGCTTGGCAAATGAATCAAAGTACATGTTTTGATTTTGAAGACCTTTTTACATTTTTACTATTCTGCACAACAGAAAATAATGCTCCTGAAGTCGTAAACTATCCAACATTACGAGATGCAACATTAGAACACTATAGTGCTCAACTTAACTACGATTGTGGTGATTGCATTGAGGAAATGGTGAATGCATGGTATGATGTAGGAGTTGGTTCTCCATATAGCCCTCAAACGCCTACTATTTTGCCTGGAACATTTAATGTTGGACCTTGTTCAGTGGCAATCGAATGGGAAGATCAAGGTGTTCAACAATTTATAGTTCAAGTATTTGAAATTGATGCACCTGGTGGGGCTATTGTAGGTCAAATAGGAAATGATTTTTGTGTCAGAAACCAAAATCAGTTTAACTTATGTACCTCAGATTTTAGTGGTGGAGATTATCGAATAGTAATTACTCCAGCTTGTGGACCTAATTGTATCCCTATGGATAATATAATTCCTTTCCATAATGACTTTGTAATACCTGGAAATTCAATATCAACAATTTTTACTGCCAATGCTACTTCTTGTGATTTAGTCATCACCACCCAAGATATTGGCCTTCATCTAAATAATTACTCCTTTGAGTACTATGGTAGCCCATTTGATCCTCTCACTACTGACATAACAATGTATAGGCAAAATGGACAGATAATATTTTATTTTGAAGAGCCTTTCACCACAAACCAAAATGGTTTTGAAAATGGTGATATGATCTCAATCATGGTAACTGATGGGTGCATGCCAGAGATGTCTGTAGGACCAATTAATATTACAATCAATAGTAGTATTGATGATTTATTGTTTTTTGAATTACATGAAGATATTGATCCTGAATTTACCATTTCCAAATGTTATGTTCAGCCAGTTCTTAATACAGCAGTTTCATTCGAATTGACTCGTTTTCATTCTGTAAGAAGCCGTTTAAAAGAAATTGATGTTGTTGAATATAATGCATTAAGTCAACCGAATGCAGATAGAACTTATGAATCAAATGTAATGTTGATGGAAGGAGCAGATGAGGTTGGTCAAATTGGTCCCAATATACCATTGTTAGAGATTCCTACTGGATCTCCTAAGTATTTTGCAATGAATTTGGAAATAATAAGAAATCTGTATAATGAACAACACCCATTTTCAAATGATCAGTACTGTTCTGCGAGATATAATACTGATATTGTTGTTTTTGAAATACAAAACCCTCCACAAAATTGTACAACGGTACCAACAATAACGCAAATTGATTATTGTGTAGAAGGAACAAATGTGATAATAGATTTTTTGATGAATGAGCAAATGGAAAATATTTCTCACATTGAATATAGATATAGATTTGAAAATGAAGTTGACTTTGGTCCATGCCATCAAACAATTAGTCAAAGTGTAACTTTTGAAGATGATAGGCTAATTTCAAATGAGCCAAATTGTTTAGGTGGTATAGTAGTAGAAGCAAGAGTAATCTGTGATTGTAATGATCCAATATGTTCCATGATATGGCCTGTTGGTGCTCAAAATTCACAAACAATAACAAGTAATTTATGTCCACCTGCTAGCCCAATAGATCCTACGTTAGATCCTGATAATCCTGATTACACAGGAATAGCAACTTTTGGTAATCAAATAACATTGGATTATTACAGCGCACCAGGGGTTCATTCATATAGAGCTTGGTATAGACCAATAGATTTAATTGATGTTGATCCCAATCAAAGGATTGAATGCAATATTCCTGTTGATCCATGTTTGCCATTAGCTTCTTATACTTTTGACGTTAATATTCCCCAGGGGGCTGTAACAAACTTTTGTCAAATTGGAAGAACCATACGTTTTCCTGTTCCTGATGGCCAACAGCCCTATAGAGTTTATCTAGAGTCACTTTGTTGTCCAGCAAATTCAGTGGCCACTTGCGATAATCAAATGAATCTGTCAGATTGTTATTTAGTTGCTGACTCAGCTCCAGCTTGCACTATGGATGATCAACAAATAATTACAACTACTGTTTTAAGCAGCACTCAAATTGAAATAGGCTGGCTGGATCAAATTATTGCTGATACTGAATATATAATTAGAGCAGAGCCTATAAATTGTAATAATAACGAACCTGCTTTTATGGAAGTTTTTATTGGTAATCCGAACCCTAACAACATCCATGAATTTACATTGAATGAATTATTACCAAATACAAATTATAATATTACAGTTAGCAAAAATTGCTCTGGAGTATTATGTTCTGGTTGCACAATAGATATATCTGTACAAGAAAGTACTCAAGATTTAGGTCAACTAACTATTACAGAAGTTTGCAATAATATGTTAGCTGAAATTAGAATTCCATTAGAAACTATTAACAATACACCACCACCTTATAATTTTATCTTAGCAGGGGAACCAAGTTTGCCTACTTGGTGGGATGCTCAAACAAATGAGTATGTAATTGGAGGTGTGAGAGCTGGGAGTTTCACTTTAGAAATAGAGGAATGCTCATTTCTGTTTTGGCCTGTGACAATCAATGAAGATTTAGATTGTTTAATAGCAAACATAGGGGCTTGTGGAACAATGGTTAATGAAGAAATAGACTTGGATAGTGAAAATTTAATTACAAACATTGTAAATAGCAATGACTACAATATTCCACATCAATGGCAAGGAGATAAGCTAATTCTCGAGAATTTAAAGTTACATTTTTATGGTCAATCAAATCTAGTTCTTGATTCAAATGTTGAATTTAGGAATTGTGAAATATATATGGAATCAGGGAATCAAATGGAAGTGCAATTATTATTATTTTTAACAGAAAATACAATAATTGATAAATGTAACGGAGGAAATTGGGAGGGATTAATTATGCATTCTGGAAGTAGTTTATTTATGACGAACTCTAGTATGTTGGGTGCTAAAACAGCCATATCATATAATACAAGTATTGAAGAAATAAGCATTTTCGGAAAATCAAATTTTGTAACATCTACTATTGAAGCAGCAAATGGAATAATTTCAAGCGGTCCATCTGACGCCATAGCAAATATAATTAACGTTACTGGCTCATCTTTAAATTTATCAGATAATAGCGGAATTCAACTAAGAGCCTTAGATGTATATATATCTAGTAGCCAAATAATTGGAGCTAGACGTGCAATTTCAATTAGAAATGCATTAAATGTAGATATTGTTAATGGGTGTATTATAAATTCAATCGCAACAGCAGTATCTATCATTACCAGTTCAGGTAATGTCAATCTCTCAAATAATTCTTCTATCCTTTCTGAAGAAAATACAGCTATTTCAATTAACACAAGTAATGTTACAATAGCATCAAATGATCAAATCCAATCAGGAGGTGGGCAACCTGCGATTTCTGGACTTGATTGGACAAGTTGTGACATCTCGACAAATTTTAATATTACAGGATCTGTTGAAATTGATGGAGTAGCCAATGAAACAAATTTGTTTTTTAACAAAATCATTAGTCCAACTAATGGTATTGATCTTCAAGAAGCTGATAATGCAATATTAAGATGTAATGATATTACATCAATTAATAATTCTATAAATCTTTCTAGTAATTGTATGTACACTGATTTATTTGGAAATGTATTAAATTTTGGATCAGAGAATGATTTATTTTCAGAACAGTCGACTTTTATTCAAGTACCAGATGATAACGGGAATATTATGCATAGAGGCAATTGCTTCAGGGGGGAGTATGTGAAGTCTAGTTTTTCTGATCCTGTATTTTTAGCTGAATCAATTTTTTACGTGGATACAGTAGAGCAAGATTGCTTCGAGCCTAAATATGGTTCTTTAGAGCTTTTTAGTATAGATTTAAATCCCGAAAGTACTCAACAATGTCCTGCATTGTTTATAAACTCATTTATGTATTATAACGAAACAGAAATTTGTACTAGTCTTCGTAATATTGAAAAGTTATTAAATGATACAAATTTATCTCAAGTCGGTATATTGAGATTATTGAATCTATTAAAACAAATAAGGGAAAATGAAATGGTTATGCCAAGTTGTATTAGATCTTTCTTGGATACTACTTCTTATTGCAGCTTCAATATGTATGAAAAGTTTCACGATATTCAAACAGATCGCAATGATTTGTTACTTGACTATCAAATCCAATCTACAATTACTCAATTGTATTTAAAATTATGGCAAAGTTATGATAGCTTGGTATCTGGAAATTCGACTGAACAAAAAAACCTACTTTATGAAAAATATTTAGTTGCCAAATCTGTACTTCTTGATTTAGCACAACAAATACAAAGAGAAAATCAGGATATACATAATTATGTTAATAATAGCACATTCTCGACTTGTTTGGACAGTCTTTCTGTAATGAAAAGAAATGTCTTGTCATTAAAATATAAACAATCTACATTTAGTAATTCAGAAAAGAATTATATACTATCTCAAGCAAGACTTTGTAGTAGAAGATATGGTTATGTAATTCATGAATTTAGGGCTATAGCAAGACAGTTTTCTGAAGAGGATTTTAGTGGGTATGATGATTGTGTCATAACTAGAGGTGGTACTAGGGATCGGAGTACTAACATTAATGAAAGTATAAGGACAAAAATAATACCTAATCCTGCAGCTACTGAGTTTCAAGTTATAAGTAGTTCATTCGAGATTACAAAAATTAATATTTATAGTCTTGAAGGAAACATAGTTTATCAAAGCTTGGCAAATGGCATGAAACATAATATTAATTCTAGTAAATTAAGCCCTGGTATATATTTTATAAAAATCATATACGATAATCAATCTAGTGACCTTCAAAAATTAATTATCCATTGAGAATAAAAGTAACAATACTGTTATCATTTCTATTGCTTGACTTGTATGCACAAACAAAACAAGATTATCATTGGTTGTTTAGTAATAATACTGAATTAACTCCTGGAAATGAATCATATGGATTTGATTTCAATGTAGGAGAGGATGTAGGTTCATTTCAAGGTCTTTTGCCAATTCGATTTCAAGGACTTAATGCCAGCATAAGCGATGAACACGGGAATCTGATATTTTACAGTAATGGATGCCAAATTGTGGGTGCAGATCATAAGGTCTTACCAAATGGAAGCAACTTAAATAAGGGTGATTGGTTTGAGATGATTGGGGATTCTTGCAATGCAGGTTATATAGGCTTTCAAGATATTTTGATTCTTCCTGATCCAGCTAATGACGAGGGGTTTTACCATGTAAATAAAATTATTATTCATGAGGATGAATTAAGATACCGAAAATTGAGATACTCATATATTGATAAATCACTAAATAATGGAATTGGAGATGTCACAGAAAAAAATATTAATGTTTCTTTTGATAATCAATTATTATACAATTATTTAACGGCAATTAAACATAAAAATGGAGAAGACTGGTGGATTATGCAACCAGCAAAATCACCATCAGGTTTTCATGTATACAAAATAGATGAATATGGATTCTTATTTGACAAATTCATTCCATCAGAAATTCCGTTTCACGAATTTTCTTCTGCCGCGGGGACGGCAGTTTTCTCACCAGATGGAAGTAAATATGCCTACTACAATATGTTCGATAATTTAAATCTATATAGTTTTGATCGAGAGGAAGCAACACTAACTGATAGAAGTTATTTGGAAATAAATAAAGATACAATATTCAATGCACAATTTTCATCTGTAGAATTTTCACCCAATGGTAGGTATCTTTATGTTGCTGTAAGAGACAGTCTATGGCAAGTAGATACATTTGAAGAAAGCTTGGAAGATGGTTTAGAATTGATTGATGTTTATGATGGCACTTCAGATCCTTTTCCTACAGTATTTCACCTAATGGCTTTAGCGCCTGATTGTAAAATATACATAACCCCAAGTAGTAGTTCTAATGTTTACCATGTAATAAACAAACCAAATGAGAAAGGAGTAGCTTGTGATTTTGCTCAAAGAGGTATACATCTTCCATTTACATCTTCAGCGGCAAACCTTCCCAACTTTCCCAAATTCAGAGTAGATGAAGATGAAAAGTGTGATCCTACTATTGGTACTATGTTTGGCGAAGTGGTTTACTATAGAAGAGATTTGTCTTTATTTCCAAATCCTTCAAAAGGAAAAGTAACTATTGAAATTCCAGAAGGATTTAATGGAAGGTTATATGTTTTTGATATGCATGGAAGAGAGGTGATACAAAATATGGAAATCAATAATAGAAATGAGAAGCAATTAGACTTATCTAATCTATCTTCAGGCAGTTACACTATTGAATTTATCCCACTGGATACATCAGAAAAATTGATATGGACTAATAAGATTGTTATAGTAAAATAGTATTTGACATTGCGGTTTCGGACACTATATGTATAAAGGAGTTAGTGAGCAATTAAATCAAGATTTTGATATCAAATAAAAATTGTTCAGGAGTTGTAATAATGTGATTGAGTAGGTGATTTCAAGAATTATAGATGCTGCTTTGTATATTTTGCCATTAGACCATGGACAAAGGATAAAAAATGAGTTTATAATACAATTAACTGATCTTGTATTGTTTGTTGGTCAGTAATTGGAAAGGAAAATTTTGAAGTAACATAACTACAAGAAAAAAGCTCTATCCCCAGTGAGAATAAAGCTTTTAAGAAAGTAGCGTGAGGGTGACTTGAACACCCGACCTCAGCATTATGAATGCTGCGCTCTAACCAGCTGAGCTACCACGCCATCTTAACGGAAGGCAAATATAATGGATTTATCAAATTTAGCTAAAACTCTATCATAAGAATTCACCACTCTTTTTCCTTTATTATTGTTCCTTGGCAACAGAATAAAAGCTCTAAGAATGGCTCAAACTATAACATGTTGACCCTATGATTGTTACATATAACAATTTTAATGTTTGTTAGATTCTAAATCTGTATTTTTGTCAACTAAATCTACCAAATTGAAAGCAGAGAATTACGCAGAGAGATTAAGAAGGGCATTTGAAGAAAGAAAAGCTATCGATCCATTGAGAAATGAGATAGGCTTAGATAACCTCAATTTTGCCTACGAAATTCAAGATATCAATACCAAATTACGAATTCAAGAAGGTGCAAGAGTAGTAGGAAAGAAAATTGGTCTAACAAGCAAAGCTGTTCAAAAGCAATTGGGTGTTGACCAACCCGACTATGGAATCCTCTTTCACAACATGGAAGTCCTGAATGGTTCTTCTATTAGTGTCAAGGAAATGATGCAACCTAAAGTAGAAGCAGAAGTGGCTTTTGTTTTAGGTGATGATCTGGATGGGGAAGGAATTACAATCGTCGATCTACTTGCCTGTATCGACTATGCACTTCCCGCAATAGAAATAGTTGGAAGTAGAATCAAAGATTGGGATATCAAAATTACAGACACCATTGCTGACAATGCTTCGGCAAGCCATTATGTGCTTGGACATACGCCCAGAACTCTTGATGAATTTGATGTCATTGCATGTAAAATGCAAATGAAAAAGAACAATGAAATAGTTTCTGAAGGAACAGGGGCAGCTTGCCTTGGGTCCCCATTAAATGCAACTCTATGGTTGGCAAATAAAATGATAGAACTAGGGAATCCACTCAAAGCAGGAGAATTGATATTTTCTGGGGCAATCGGTCCTATGTCAAACGTTACCGCCAATGATCGGATTTTTGTAAATATTGAAGGGCTAGGTCATGTTTCAGTTTCATTTGAAGAATAGAAAGAATTATGAAAAAAGTATTTGCTTCACAAGACGATACAAAGGATAAAAAAATATCCTTCACTAAAATTGCTGAAGGTTGCTATGCCTATACAGCTGAAGGTGATCCAAATAGTGGTGTGGTAATCGGAGAGAAAGGAGTCATGGTGATTGAAGCGCAAGCAACTCCACTTATTGCAAAAGATGTGATTAAAAAAATCAGATCTGTAACAGACTTACCAATTACACACTTGGTACTCACACATTATCATGCCGTTAGAGTTTTAGGAGCAGCAGAATACAAAGCGAAGGAAATAATTTGCTCCACAAAAACTTTGGAACTAATTGCAGAAAGAGGAGAGCAGGATTGGTTGTCAGAATTTGAACGATTCCCACGCTTGTTTAGAGGCCATGAATCGATTGAAGGCCTGACAATGCCCACTCATATTTTTGATAAGAAAATGAGTATTGATCTTGGTAATAAAAAAGTGGAATTATTAGCAGTCGGCGAAGGCCACACAAAAGGAGATAGCATTGTTTGGGTTCCGGATTCAAAAACAATGTTCTCTGGTGACTTGGTAGAAAATGGTGCAACCCCATATTGTGGCGATGCCAATTTGACCCAATGGCCAAAAACTTTAAAGAAATTGTCTAAGATGAAACCCGAAGCTTTGGTTACAGGACGTGGGGATGCAATCGTAGGAAAGAAAAAAGCTCAAGCCGCCATTTCAATGACAAAAGATTTTGTAGAGCAGTTACTTGCAGAAGCTCATAGATGCGTCAAAAAGAAATATTCATTGAAGCAATGTTATGATCATACCATGAAGAAGATGAAATCAAAATATGGTCAATGGGTGATCTTTGATCATTGCATGCCTTTTAATGTAAAACGCGCCTATGATGAAGCCAATGGAATACGACATCCAAAAATCTGGACCCAAGAGATAGACCTTCAAATGTGGAATCTTCTAAATTCAAAAAACTAATCGATTGATAACATCTGCATATATTAATGGTCAATGGTTGGGGAAAGAAAAAACCTTTGCTGTCAACAATCCTTTCGATGGTACTGAAATTGCGCAAGTAGCTGATTGCAGTCAACAAGATGCTGCAGATGCAATTGATGCTGCCGCAAATGCATTCAAAATTTGGAGTAAATATTCGGCAGGAAAAAGAAGTAGAATTCTTAAAAAGTGGTACAATCTTCAAAAGGAAAATGTAGATCGCCTCGGAGAGTTGTTGACAAGAGAACAAGGCAAACCAATTAAAGAAGCAAAAGGCGAAGTTTTGTATGGTGCAAGTTATGTAGAATGGTTTGCCGAAGAAGCAAAACGTATTTATGGTGATGTTATTCCTGGTCATGGCTCTGACAAACGAATTACTGTGATCAAACAGCCTGTTGGAGTAGTAGCTGCAATCACACCTTGGAATTTTCCGAATGCCATGATTACTAGGAAAATTTCTCCTGCATTGGCTGCAGGATGCACGGTTGTATTAAAACCTTCTGAATATACTCCATTGTCTGCATTGGCATTGGTTGACTTGGCAGATAAAGCAGGATTTCCTCCAGGTGTAATTAATATAGTAACAGCAAGTAAGCCAGATTCAATCGGAAATGAATTTACCTCCAATCCAAAAGTCAAAAAGATTTCATTTACTGGTTCAACCAGAGTTGGGAAACTCTTGCTTCGTCAATCAGCAGATCAAGTAAAGAAAGTTTCCATGGAGCTAGGTGGTAATGCGCCTTTCATTGTTTTTGATGATGCAGATATGGCAGAAGCTGTCGATGCTTGCATCGCTTCTAAGTTTAGAAATGCAGGACAGACATGCATCTGTACCAATAGGATTTTTGCACACGAATCAATCCATGATGAATTTGTCTCAAAATTATCTGAGAAAATAGGAAAACTTAAACTTGGTGATGGAATGGAAGAGGGAACAGACATTGGTCCAATGATCAATGAAGCGGCAGTAGCAAAAGACATCAGTTTAATTGAACAAGCCAAGGAAAAAGGTGCCATAGTTACCATTGGAGGAACAAGAAAAGAAGGACTTTTATTTTCTCCTACGCTAATCTCTGAGTTAGACAAATCGATGGATATTTACAGTTCTGAAATTTTTGGTCCTGTGGCTGCAGTGTACAAATTTTCAGATGAAGCTGAAGTTATCACGCAAGCCAACAATACAAACTATGGATTGGCTGCCTACTTTTATGGACGAGATTATGCAAAAATCTGGAGAGTAGCAGAAGCTCTAGAGTTTGGAATGGTAGGAATCAATACCACCATGATCTCATCTCCAGTTTCACCATTTGGAGGAATAAAAGAAAGTGGATTTGGAAGGGAGGGTTCTAAATATGGTATTGAAGACTATCTAAATATCAAGAGTATGATCTGGGGTGGAGTGAAGTAATAGGATTATCAATTATTACTCATACTTACTATATTTAATACCTTAATAGATAACTATAGAAACAATCCGCAAATAGTTGATATTGTCCCAAGTCAGAGATTAGTTGTGATCAGAATGGGTCTCGCTTCAGATGATTCATTTGTTCCTGTAAATTTTCATAATGAGAGTGGGAAAAATTAAATCGTGTTAGAAATTGATGGTGCAATTTTATTTTTACCTCATCTGCTCAATCATAAATTCTAAGCCAGGATATTCGCTATTCATTTCCTTTGCCTTTTCAAGATTTGAAATTGCATTGACAGTCAAGCCCATTTTTTTGTATAACAAACCATACTGGATATAAACCATGGGATTCTTTTGGTCAAATTTCTGTGCAATATCTAAACTAATTTTTGCTGCCTCTAGATCGTTATTTTTTATGAGCGCCTTGGCCCTGATTAAATGACAATTGGGCTGAAGTGGATAGCTATGTAAGATTGCATCAAGTGTAACAATGGCTTCTGAATAATTTCCCATCGCTATATGACATTCAGCCATCTCAACGATTAATTCAGGATTGGAGTAATTTTTTTGATAATATTTATTTAGAAATAAAAGTGCATCATCATATTTGTCTAATTGTCTGTATGTCTTTCCAATTATAAAGAAATCTTCTTCCTGAAATCTTAAATGCTGCTTCTTGTAATTATAAACTTCAATTATTTTCAGATGCTCTTTTTGTTCGATTAAGCTGAGAACTATAAAGTCGTATGCATAAAGTGTTTTTGGATTTTCTTCAATAAGTCTTTCTGCTTGATTGCTTAGCTCCTCATACTTTTCTTCTTCATATAATTTCTGAAGTTCAAAATACGCTTCAGGTAGAAAACTCTGAGTAATTAGATTCCGCAGCTGATATCCATCACTGAAAGCAATACCTCCATCATGCATTTGCATTGGCGAAGCGAAAGGGTAGAGATTTACAAACAAATCAACAATCGCTGCAACAATAAATACAATGCAAGCAAAAAATAAAATTTCATGTGATTGAAAATCCTTTAGTTTAAAAATCAAAGGAATGGAGATGAGCAGACTAGCAATAGGTCCACCAATAATAATTATAGCTCTTTGCCAATTAGATTTAACTTTACCTTCCCTGCGGCACAAACCAATCTGCCATTCAAAAATATTCAACTTGAAGAACATTTTTAATCTTCCAAATTGCATCTGCAAAGTTTTACTAATGTCTCCATAAGATCCAACATATACTTCTACAGGTTTGTCGGTGAAAGCTAAAGCAGGAATAGCATGACCCATCTCATGAAAGAAAGTGGTCACTAACCTAAGTAACATGACCATCAACAGTCCAGTGATAGCAATTAATATTCCTGATAAAATTTCCATATTAAAATATAGCCCTAAAGTCCACGATGCTAAGATAAATCATTTGGAAACAAGCTTATTAGATTTAAAAATCAGTTTCTTTGTAAAGTAATTGTAATACTATGGAAAAACGAGTAAGCATTGAAAAAGACGGGCATGTTGCCATTGTCAAACTAAACAGGCCAGAAAAACTAAATGCTTTGGATGTTGCCATGTTTGAAGCTTTGATAGAAGCAGGTGAGGCTTTGAATACTGACGAAACCGTAAGGTCTGTTGTGATTTGTGGGGAGGGGAAGGCTTTTTGTGCTGGCCTAGATCTTAGTATGTTTAGCCTTGATGGTAGTTCGGAAATGCTTGCTACTCCCTTACAGGATAGAACACATGGTAACTCCAATAAATGGCAGAAGGCTGTTTGGGTTTGGAGAGAATTGCAGGTACCTGTGATTGCGGCAGTTCAAGGAGTAGTTTTTGGAGGTGGATTGCAAATTATGCTAGCAGCCGATATAAAATTTGCGGAAGCGAATACAAAAATGTCGATCATGGAAATGAAGTGGGGAATCATTCCTGATATGGGAGGACCACAATTGATGAGGCTTTCAGTTAGAGAAGATATCATCAGAGAATTGACTTATACAAATAGAATATTTTCTGGGAAAGAAGCAGTTGAGTATGGTTTTGCAACACATGTTTCTTCGGAGCCCTTCAAAGAGGCACTAGCACTTGCCAAAGAAATTGCTTCGAAAAGTCCAAGTGCGATAGTGAAAGCAAAGAAACTTTTCAATGAGCTTCCTAATTTAACAATAGATGAAGGCTTGTTGATGGAATCTAAAGAGCAAGCAGAAATTATTGCCAAGAAAAATCAATTGGAATCAGTGTTTGCTGGGATCCAGAAAAGAGATGGGAATTTTGAAAACTATAGAGATAAAGCATGAAAAAATTATTAGACCTAATAGAACTTTTGGATCTTGAAAAATTAGATGATAATCTGTTTAGAGGTCAAAATTATAAAACACCTTGGGAGCGCGTTTTTGGTGGGCAAGTTTTAGGTCAAGCTTTGAACGCAGCTTATCAGACTGTTGACCCAGCAAGAGTAGCGCACTCACTACATAGTTATTTTATCCTGCCTGGCGACACTAGTCAACCGATAATCTATCAGGTTCAGATTATTAGAGATGGTGGAAGTTTTTCAACCCGAAGAGTAACTGCCATTCAGAAAGGACGCCCGATTTTTGTTTCAGCAATTTCATTTCAACTGGAGCAAGAAGGTTTTGATCATCAAAATGAAATGCCAGAAGTGGAAGGTCCTGACAATTTCATGACTGATATGCAACAAGGTGAATTAATCAAGGAGTCTAATCCAAAAGTTTATAAGAGAATAATTGCAAGGCAGCAAAATGCTTTGGAATTTAGGCCAGTGGAGAAAGTCCCATTTGATGATTTTTTAAATTCAGTTTCCAATCGAAAAGTCTGGATGAAAGTTACTCAGAAAACAGACATACCTATTCCAGTGCAACATCAACTGCTGGCATATGCATCTGATTACGACTTGCTGATGACTGCAGTGTATCCTCATGGTACCAAGATTGATTTAAACAAGTTATTTATTGCAAGTTTGGATCATGCTATGTGGTTTCATAGAGAATTTGATTTCACTGATTGGCTACTTTATGATATTGATAGTCCTAGTGCATCAAATTCTAGAGGCATGGGTTATGGAAGAATTTTTGATAGAAAAGGTAGACTTGTTTCTACGGTCATGCAGGAAGGATTAATCAGAACTTAAATGAAAGCGATTTTATGCAATAACTATGGCCCGCCTGAGGAGTTAGAATATTTAGAAGTCCCTGATCCAATAATTTCCGAAGATCAGATTTTGGTGCAAGTCAAAGCTTGCTCTATAAATTTTCCAGATACACTCATTATCCAAGGTAAGTACCAATTCAAAGGTGAGTTTCCTTTTTCTCCTGGGTCAAATATTGCAGGTATTATCTTAGAAGTAGGAAGCCATGTTATGGATTTTAAGGCTGGCGATGAAGTGATTGGTTTGGCAACAAATGGTGGACTGGCTGAAAAAATTGCATTGGATCCATCTCGTTGTATTTTAAAACCATCTGGAGTTTCGATGGAACAGGCTGCAGCTTTTCTTTATACCTATGCAACATCTTATTATGCTTTGAAACATCGAGCAGATTTGAAACAAGATGAAACGATCTTGATCTTAGGTGCCTCAGGTGGAGTAGGATTAGCCGCCATTGAAATTGCAAAATTAATAGGGGCAAAAGTTATTGCTGCTGCCTCATCTGTTGAGAAACTAGAGCTGTGCAAAAAACAAGGAGCAGATATCTGTGTTAATTATAATGATGTCGATTTAAAAACAAAGCTCAAGGAACTGACTGATAACAAAGGAGTGAATGTTATTCTTGATGTTGTAGGCGGAGCATATGCTGAACCAAGTTTGAGAGCAATTGCTTGGGAAGGAAAATATTTGGTCGTAGGATTTGCCTCAGGGCAAATACCAAAATTCCCTCTGAATCTCCCTCTACTAAAGAGCTGTCAGATTGTTGGAGTTTTTCTAGGCGCATTTTTGAATAAATTCCCTATTCAGTCAAGGGAAATGCTAAATACACTTGCAGATTTATTTAGCAATGGAAAATTGAATCCTTACATTTATCAATCATTTAATTTGGAGGATGCTCCACTGGCTTTGAGGATGATGATGGATAGAAAAGCTCTAGGCAAATTAGTTATTACAATAAATTAAATTTACAATTTTGAAAGAAGCATATATTATAGATGGATTGCGAACAGCCTTCGGAAAATTTAGAGGAAGTTTGTCCACAATACGTACAGACGACTTATTAGCTCATGTGATAAAAGGTTTAGTAGAAAGAAATGAGTCCATACCCAAAGAGGCATACGATGATGTGATCATTGGTTGTGCAAATCAAGCTGGAGAGGACAATAGAAATGTAGCTAGAATGTCTTTGCTACTTGCAGGCTTGCCTTGGGCTGTTCCTGGCGAAACAATAAATCGCTTGTGCTCTTCTGGAATGTCATCAATAGTGCAAGCAAATCGTGCCATAAAAGCAGGAGATGGTGATGTCTTCATAAGTGGAGGAATAGAGCATATGACAAGAGCGCCTTTGGCCATGTCAAAATCAGCAAGAGCTTTTGGAGGAGACAATCAAGTTTACGATACAAGTTTTGGATGGAGGTTTGTCAATCCAAAAATGGCAAAACTTTATGGAACTGAGGCGATGGGAAATACAGCAGAGAACTTAGCTGAGAAATTTAATATCAGCAGAGAAGATCAAGATAAATTTGCTTTATGGTCTCAACAAAAAGCAAGCAAGGCAAGAGACAATGGTAGATTAGCAAAAGAAATTCTTTCTCTTGAGATTCCTAGAAGAAAACAAGACCCACTAATTTTTGATACAGATGAGTTTATCAGGTCTGATACATCGATGGAAGCATTGGCTGGATTGCGGACAGTTTTTAAAGAAGGTGGGACAGTTACTGCTGGAAATGCTAGTGGACTCAACGATGGAGCTGGTGCTGTTATTGTAGCATCTGAGGAGGCAGTTGAAAAATATAATTTGAAACCTTTGGCAAGAATTGTTTCTTCTGCTGTCGTAGGAGTCGAACCAAGAATTATGGGAATTGGTCCTGTATTTGCCACAAGGAAAGCATTAGAAAAAGCAAATCTAAAACTAGAAGATATTGGAGTCATAGAATTGAATGAAGCTTTCTCTGCTCAAAGCTTAGCTTGTACAAGAGAATTGGGATTGGCTGATGACGACCCGAGAGTAAATCCAAATGGTGGAGCCATAGCAATAGGTCATCCTCTAGGTGTCTCAGGAACTCGAATTACTCACAGCCTAGCCTTAGAGCTTCACGCTCAAGATAAAAGATATGGTCTTGCAACTATGTGTATCGGTGTAGGGCAGGGCTATGCGCTCATCATTGAAAAAGTATAGCATGAAGTCCATTTGGATTTTTATATTTTCAATTGTTTTCCTTCGTTCTTTAAGCGCTCAGGTACATGATCATAATCACGATCATGATCACCATCACGACCATGAGCATCACCACGAACAAGTGGAAGAAAAGTCAAGTCGTGTACATAAGTATCATCTTGGAATTGCTAATGCACCGACTTATTTTTTAGATGATATGGATAATGATTTTGGAGTCCATATACACATTGTGAGAATGTTTGCCGAAAGTAAATTAGGGATTGGACTTGCTTATGAAAGAATTTTAAATGACCGCAAGCTCAATTCCTTTGGAGTAGTAGGATCTTATCGAGTTACAAATGAGTGGGTTATTAGTGCATCACCCAGACTTAGCTTAAAGAATGAAGAAGCGATGGATTTTGCTTTTCATTTGAAGACCGCTTATGAATTTCAGATTCATAATTTTCATTTAGGTCCAGTTTTCCAGTTTGCCTATGACCCTGCTGATACACGTATTAGTTTTGGGTTACGTTTAGGTTATTCTTGGGATTAAATTATTAGATTTGAAGTGCCGTCCTTTTAGAGCTCAAATTGTATATAATTTGATGATCTTGGTTTTCAACCACTACCTTTAATAGCAAAGCACGTCTTAGTCTTGAATGGGGAATATAATTTACAACCCCATGCTAATAAATAATGTACGTCTTAGTCCTGAAGGGACGACATAAAACAACATGGATTTTCAACCCTTGCATGAATTATCTTCTTAATCCCATAAATATTTTTCATCAAATTCCACTTCGTTTTCCTTCAATAATCTAACGAATTCAGATTTGTACTTTTCTTTGGTATGATGTATTTTTTGATTTTGGATGTATCGTTTTACTATAGAAATACCTCGACGATCAACAGAGAATGCTGCGAAACCAATTTGCCATGAAAAATTGCGTAGAGAATGGTGTTTTGTCTTTAACCATTTTGTTGAGTTAACTTTTAATTTCTTTACCAATTCTGAAAGTGTAATTTTTTTCGAAAATCTACACAAAATATGTACATGATCTAGATGGCCTCCAACAATTACCACATCACATTCATTGCTTATGCAAATTTGACTTAGATAAGAAAATAGTTCTTTATCATAAGGAGTTACCAGCCAAGGTGCTCGATACTTTGTTGCAAAGACAATATGAATATAATTATGGACTAGAGTTGATGCCATCGATTTGTTTTTCTATTTCGTCCTTACAAGATTTTTTTTGATCGGTTCATACCTCCGGCGATAATTTAGCGGGGTAAATATGCCGTCCATTCAGGACTTATAAAATTTTAAATCCCGAATCTCAACATTTACATCTTCTAGTGAAAAAATTTACAATTAGGTAAACAAACTCCTAAATAAATACTTTCAGACCATAAAGGAAAAATGCACGCACCCCCACGTCCTGAAAGGACGTAATATCCCAAGTAAGGGTAAAACCCTTACCCCCCAAAACCCCACGCACCCCCACGTCCTGAAAGGACGAAATATACCACGTAAGGGTATAACCCTTATCTCAAAAGGCCGAAATATACTAACGAGGGTTGTAACCCTCCGTGAAATCCAATTAATAGCCCATAACATCTTATTATAAATAATAATATGTTTTATCTTTGTCTATTCAAAATAACATACTCTATGGCCGCTGTTCAGTATAATGAAGATAATATTAGATCCCTCGATTGGAAAGAGCACATCAGGCTCAGGCCAGGGATGTACATTGGAAAATTGGGTAATGGATCTCATGCTGATGATGGAATATATGTCTTGCTAAAAGAAGTAATTGATAATTCTATTGATGAATTTGTCATGGGACATGGAAAACAACTGGATATCAATGTTGAAGAGGGGATAGTCTCGGTGAGAGATTATGGTAGAGGAATTCCTTTGGGAAAAGTGGTAGATGTTGTTTCTAAAATAAATACCGGAGGTAAGTATGACTCAAAGGCATTTAAAAAATCAGTTGGACTAAATGGAGTAGGATTAAAAGCGGTGAATGCACTTTCTAACGAATTTACTGTTACGGCATTTAGAGAAGGTAAGAAAAAGTCTGCTACTTTCGAAAAAGGTGAATTGGTGAACGAGTCAAAAATGTTGAAAACCAAAGAAACCAATGGTACCCTTATTGAATATATTCCTGATGATTCAGTATTTAAAAAATATAAGCACAGAGATGAATTTATTGCAAATCAACTTTGGAATTACGCATACTTAAATGCCGGCTTTAAACTAAAGTTCAATGGTAAAACTTTTGTTTCTAGAAATGGACTAAAAGATTTGCTTGAGCGTAAAAGTGATATTGAGCAAATAAGATACCCAATCATCCACCTACAAGGAGATGATATCGAAATGGCACTTACCCACGGTAATCAATATGGAGAAGAATACTATTCTTTTGTAAATGGACAAAACACTACTCAGGGTGGAACACACCTTGCTGCATTTCGAGAATCCATTGTAAAGACCTTAAGAGAGTTTTATGGAAAAAGTTTTGATTCCAAAGACATCCAATCTGCTATTATCGGTGCAATCAGTGTAAGAGTTGAAGAGCCAGTTTTTGAATCACAAACAAAAACAAAGCTTGGTTCTATCAATGTGGCTCCAGAAGGTCAAACAATGAGGTCTTTTATACTGGAATTTGTAAAAAAGAATCTTGATAATTTCCTCCATAAAAACAAAGCTGTAGCAGAAGCACTTTTAAAAAGAATTCAACAATCAGAAAGGGAAAGAAAAGAAATCGCAGGTATCAAGAAGCTTGCAAACAAAAGAGCCAAAGTTGCCAATATACACAATAAGAAGCTTAGAGATTGCAGATTGCACTTAAATGAAAAAAAGCGTGGGGTTACTGAAGAAGACCTGGACTCTACTACTATTTTTATTACCGAGGGGGATTCTGCAAGTGGATCAATCACCAAAGCACGTGATGTTCAAAAACAAGCCGTGTTTAGTTTGAGAGGTAAACCTTTAAATAGTTATGGTCAGACAAAAAAAGTTGTGTACGAGAATGAAGAATTAAATCTCTTGCAACATGCACTGAATATTGAAGACGGAATGGATGGCTTGAGATACAATCAGGTAGTGATCGCGACCGATGCCGATGTCGATGGTATGCACATTCGATTGTTGCTGCTTACCTTCTTCCTTCAGTTTTTCCCAGACTTGGTGAGAGATGGCCATTTATTTATTCTAGAGACACCTTTGTTTAGAGTTAGAGATAAAAAGAAAACCTTCTATTGCTATAGCGATAAAGAGAAAAAAGATGCCATACAAAATCTTCGTGGCAAAGCAGAAATTACGCGTTTTAAAGGATTGGGTGAGATTTCACCAGATGAGTTCGGTGGCTTTATTGGCGAAGATATGAGACTTGAGCCAGTGATCTACAATGATGGTGTAAGTATCTCGGATGTACTATCATATTACATGGGCAAGAACTCTATGGAGCGTCAGTTGTTTATAATTGACAACTTAAAAGTTGAAATTGACTCAGTAGAGGATATGACTTCCGCAGGAGTTATTGATTTGGCGGGGGAAGAAGAGTAATAAATTTCCGACATTTTAACTAGTTAATTTCAACAATTTGCCATTGTGGCACTTCACAATAAGCATTTACTGTCAAAAAGCGTGAATTTATGGCATGGTACACTAGTTGTACTTACACCATTCAACAATAAAATATATGTTCGAAGATTTGAAGAAATTAATACTAGCAGGAGATGAAGGAATCGATTTTTCTCCAATGTTTTCTATAAATGATAATACAGATGATCGTGATATTGAGGTGCCTGCAAATTTAGCTTTGTTGGCATTGAAAAACACAGTTCTGTATCCAGGTCTTGTAATTCCAATCACCGTTGGAAGGAGTAAATCTAAAAATGCTATAAAAGAGGCTTATGCTACCAACAAGCTTGTGGGCGTTTTCTCTCAATTGGATGTAGCCACTGAGAATCCTGACATTGAAGATTTATACTCGATTGGTACAATGGCCAAGATTGTAAAGTTGATAAAAATGCCCGATGGCAATACAACTGCAATCTTGCAGGGTAAGAAAAAAATCACATTAGAAAGAATTATTTCTGATGATCCTCATTTGGTCGGTCAAGTATCAGAAATAAAAGAAGAAGAAATTACTGCGAAAGTAGAATACAGAGCTTTGGTCTCTTCTATTAAAGAAAGTGCAAAGAAAATTATTGAGCTTTCGCCAAATATTCCAAGTGAATCAATATTGATGTTGCAGAATATAAAGAGCGATGGTTTCTTAATGAATTTTATTGCGAGCAACTTAAATGTTGGGGTTGAAGCGAAGCAAGATATACTTGATATAAACAACCCTATCAAGAAAGCAACTGAGATTCATTCTAGAATGCAGCAGGAACTTGAGATGCTTGAGATCAGAGATCAGATTGATTCGAAAGTAAAAGGAAATATTCAAAAGCAACAAAGAGATTATCTTTTGTCTCAACAATTGAAAACCATTCAAGATGAATTGGGCGAGAATCCCCAAGCAGAGGATTTAAAAGAGATAAAAGCTAAGGCTGAAAAGAAAGATTGGCCAGAACATGTACAAAAACATTTTGACAAAGAAATCAAGCGCTTGCAGAGAATGAACCCGCAAGTAGCTGAATATTCAATTTTGTTGAATTACATGGATACCTTGCTCGGACTTCCTTGGAATGAGTTTACTAAAGATAATTTTGATCTTAAAAAGGTGAAAGAAATCCTTGATAAAGATCATCACGGTTTGGACGATGTGAAGGAAAGAATCCTAGAACATCTTGCTGTTTTGAAATTGAAAGGTGACATGAAGGCGCCAATACTTTTATTAGTCGGCCCTCCAGGAGTTGGAAAAACAAGTTTGGGAAAATCAATTGCATCAGCACTTGGAAGAAAGTTTATAAGAATGTCCTTAGGCGGACTGCATGATGAAAGTGAAATTAGAGGACATAGAAAGACTTACATCGGTGCAATGGCTGGTAGAATTATTCAATCAGTGAAAAAAGCCAAGTCATCAAATCCTGTATTTATTCTAGACGAAATAGATAAAATTGGAAGCAACCATAGAGGGGATCCTTCTTCTGCTTTGTTGGAAGTATTAGATCCGGAACAAAATCATAGCTTCTATGACAATTACCTAGAACTGGAATACGACCTTTCCAAAGTGATGTTTATTGCTACCTCAAATTCTTTAAACAATATTCAGCCAGCACTATTGGATAGAATGGAAGTGATTAATATAAGTGGTTATTCAACGGAAGAAAAAATTCAGATTGCAAAAAAACACCTGGTACCTAAACAAAGAAAGGAACATGGCTTGAAGGTTAAGGATATTAGTTTTAACGATAAGGTGCTTTCTAGTATTATTAGATCTTACACAAGAGAGTCAGGAGTCAGAGGACTGGATAGAACCCTTGCAGCAGCAATGAGAAACATTGCCAAGAAGGTAGCTATAGATGAAAAGTATGATTCCAAAATTAAAGTGGAGGATCTTAAGGATATGCTCGGGCCTCAGAAATTTAGGGACGATAAATACACAAAGATCAAGCGAACAGGTATTGCTATAGGCCTTGCATGGACGAAGGTAGGAGGCGATATTCTTTATATCGAAGCTTCAACCAACAAGGGTAAAGGAAAACTAAGGCTTACAGGTAACCTTGGAGATGTAATGAAAGAATCTGCTACTACTTCTTTAAGTTATATTAAGGCAAATGCTGAAAGCCTAGGGGTGGACCCTAAAATATTTGATGAGACAGAAATACATGTTCATGTTCCAGCAGGAGCAATACCAAAAGATGGTCCGTCAGCAGGAATTACCATGCTTACAGCCTTAACTTCTGTATTAACAGGTAAAAAAGTTAAATCAGGTTTGGCTATGAGTGGTGAAATCACTTTAAGGGGTAAAGTCTTGCCTGTTGGAGGAATTAAGGAGAAAGTATTAGCTGCTAAAAGATCAGGCATAAAAAATATAATTTTGTGCGAGGATAATCGGAAAGATATTGAAAAAATCAATCAAGATTACCTCAAAGGTCTTGACTTTCAATTCATTGAGGAGATGGATGAGCTGATAGATTTGGCTTTCTAAGCAGAAGCCTTATTCTTTTCTATCTGCTATTTTTGTGGTGGGTAAACATTTATTTTGCCCAGAAACTATCTCCTGAAAGATTAATTGGTAGGACTGTTTGGCCTAAAGAATTATTTTTTACGCCAAACAATATTTATAAAATTTTGCGGTTAATATATAGAACTTGACATTACTTCGAGCCGCTCTATAGTGGCTCTTTAATGTAAATGTGAAACCAATTTATTAAATCTAATCAGAGCGGAAATGCCTATCTCCGCAAAAAAAATTTTCCTATAAAATAAGCTTTACCTGTTTACATTACCTTTTCTAATGACACTCATGTATGTCGCTTATATTAAAAAAGTTAATGTTATATGAATGTAGTGCATATGTTGATCAAGGTTTGTCACAAAATGCATTCTGAGAACATTATAGAAGCAGAGGCCTAAAGAGGTCGAAGGGAAAATTATAAATTCCTCCTAATTTCGGGATTTATAGAAACGTTGCATCCATTCCTATTTTTATTTTCTTATTAATATCCAAGAAGACATCAGCAAATAGTTTAATCAAAAAACTGCTGCAATTTATAAGTAATAAGGATTTGAAAGCATTCTATAGTTAAATGCTGTGAAAATAATAATGTCATTAAATAATTTTTCACGCAACCTTTTGGTCATTTATCAATACTTACTAAATAGGAACACTTAACAAACAGAAAAATAAAAACAATTATCAACTAACAACAAAGAAATTGAAGAAGACATGAAGAACACGGTAAATAAAAACAAGAAATCATTTTTAAGAACTAATAAATACAAAACAATGAAAAATTTAATCTTAGTCTTGAGCTTCATGCTCACCACAGGCGTACTATCAGCTCAGCTTAAAATAGGTATTAGAGGAGGCTCTCCTTCTGTTTCAGCTAAGGAAGTTTCAAAGCAATTTTATAATTCTGACAATACAGGAGCGTTTGAACTAAACTACTTATCAACTCGTACTTCGTATTCATATGGATTAGGTCTTTATCAAGATGTGGGTCCTGCTTTTATAAGTGCAGATATCCTATTTAGATCAAAAACAGTCCAATATAATCTTGCCTCTTTAGATTCAAAAGACAGAAATGAAAGTAAATATGAGGATAAGTTTAAAGAAATAACTATTCCTGTAGCAGCTGGTTGGAGAAAGAACAACTTGAAATTAGGGTTAGGACCAGTATTTACATTTAAAGCTCAAAGCGATTATAGCCTTGAAGACATGTCAGAGTTTTCTGTTTCTCAAAGAAAATTAGACACAGGTTTTCAATTCCTTATAGGCTATATTATCAAAGATAGAATCCACATTGATATTAAAAGAGAGTTAAACTTTAATCAAACTGGTGAAGATTATCAGGTGAACGGAAGGAACTTGAATTTAAAATCTCAACCACATACTGGATCAATTAGTGTAGGAATATATTTCTAAGCTAGCAGTAAACCACTAATAGAAAAATGTAAGTGTACTCCTATTCACTTACATGTAATCAACGAATTCTTGAGTTAAACTAAATTTACGTCTATTGTAAGTTGCATTTTCAACTCTTGTAGAATACATTTATAACGAACAACTTCAGATCTATTTAGATCAGACTAATTGACCTCCTGTTTTATTTTTTTAAGACAGGAGGTTAGTTTGGCAAAAAAAATCTGAAATAAGTACTGTGACATTGGGTCACCAAAGGTAAAATGTTTCACTTAACGATGAAGTGTGCAGTTTGAAAATCACTATTGAAGAGCAACATAGTATATTTTCAACCTAAATAATCTTTACTAAATAGAAACATTATGAACTTCCAAAGGAACATTGCATCATTTGCAATAAGGACTACAATGATTGTATGTGCTCTTTTTTTTGCAACAACATCATTCAGTCAATTGACCATAGGTATTAAATCAAGTACCCCGACGCTATCCGCTAAAGAATCATCAAACGAATACTACGAACCCCAAAACCAAAGCAAATACGGCTTAACATATGTTTCAACTAGAAGTAGTTATTCATTCGGGCTGTCCTTCTACAAAGACTTAGATTTTGCTTTTGTGATGTCTGATTTACTCTATCGAGAAACACAGGTGGATTATAGATTGGAAATGCGTAGTCACTTAGGAAGAGAATCCGCAGCACTTTATGATTGTCACAGGATATTATCTATTCCAGTGATCGCAGGATTTCAAAAGAAAAATTTTAAAATAGGAGTAGGACCAGTATTTAATATAAAAATTGACAGCGATTATGGTCTAACAAAATATGAAGGATTCAATCTTGCAACTAGGAAAATTAACAAGGCTGTACAATTTGTTATAGGATATAAAATTAAGAACCACATACATGTGGATCTAAGACATGAAATAAGTTTGGATGCTGAAGGCGATGATTATAACATCGTCGGAAATCCATTGAAAATATACTCTCATCCCCAGAGTTTTTCAGTTAGTGTTGGTATCTATTTATAAATCCAACACGTAGTTCAATAAAGATTGTGCTATATGAATTGCCTAATGATTTAGTTTCGGGTAGTGCCGAAGCCAAGATTGATGGTTGAGGCGGAGCTATTTGACCCAAAGTTGAAAAACTGCGTGTACAATAGTTCCGCTTCCAACCACGATCTTAAAATTTTTGAAAGCCCCAGTTTCAAGACTCCATCTTCAAGAGTCCATCTTCAAGAGTCCATCTTCAAGCATCCAGTTTCAAGCGTCAAACAGACCTAAATAATTCCTCTGTCCTCAAGCCCTGGAGTATTATCTTTGTATTCATCAATTGTCATTCTTTCTTCCTCCTCAACAATTCCGACTTCTTCATTTTTGCTAAAAAACAAATGGGCAAGATAACCGCTCAACCCAGCAACAAGGCCTACAGTTATGATAGGAACAATGTATGATACAAATCCCGGTGCATCAAACAGATCTGCAATCCGTTGGCTACTTCTAAAATTCGTTTTCTGATCTAAAATTAGAATTTGAATCAACCAAGAAAGCATGATGCTCATGGATGGAATCAACCAAGAACTTTTTCCTTCTAGTTTGAATAGAGCAACAATGATAAATGAGAGGAAAACAATCGTCCACCAAGGCAAGAAAATACTAAGAGCATAATGCATAACTATAATCAAAAGCCCTGCAAGAAATTTATTCATTTGACTTTGTTAATTTGTGAACAATCTTGCTTCTATTTTTTATCTCCTCCTCATTATTGGAAAATAATAACTCATAATATTTTCCTGCTGCCCAATCATCTACCATGTTATCATAGTAAGGTGACATTGGGTTTCCCGATTGACCGCCTGGATAGATGCCCCAGGCAATTGGTTTTTCTCCTAACTCTACGACCATTCTCCACGATGGTCCAAATCCCCCTCTGATAGCCTTCAAAACATCACCACTTCCTCCCGTTTTCAATCCCATTTTTGAGTATCCTGGTATATTCAATAAGTGCATGACTCTTCCAGGTTTTTTAGTAGCCCAGCTTAGGTCATCATTTAAAGATATTTTTTCTGCCACTTCCGTAAATGTTTGTACGGCTATCTGACTAAAGTTTTCTTTTTCACTTGTTGACTTGTCATCAAAAAAATCATCACTTTGGTTTTCTTCTATAAGTTGGTTGAGAATCCAAAAATCTGGGAAAGAGATTTTATATTCTTGACCCGAAATTTCATCCCAGACTTTATTTTCAAATAGAACAGCGATTTCTTCAAAGATATATGGTGCCTTTGAGTCTGCATTGTATTTGTAATCCCAATCAGCTAAAATGTTGTAAATTTCAGAAGTACGAACATCTGAAGTGTTTTCTGAAATGACCTTTAAAAATTTTGGAAGAAATTCTCTCGCTTTAATGCTTACTTCATCTAGCTGAAACTTTTTCATATCCTCGACATCCATGCCTTCACCTTGTTCCAGTAATTCATTAATCCTTCTCCCTCTATAATCCTCAAAGCCCCCATTAAAAGGGTGTGGATAATTTTCATCCACACTAATCTGATTTGCGGAAGCGACAAATCCTAGACTTGGATTATATGTTTGTGGATTTGATTCTCGTGGAACTATATCTGTCCACATATTTTTTATGGAGTTCCCTTTTTTCAACAATATACCTTCATCCTTATACTTTACAGGAAGATTTCCATTAACTCTCATGCCTATATTTCCTTGCTTATCGGCAAATACAAAATTCTGAGCAGGAGACAAGAAATTTGAAGTAGCCTTTTTGTAGCAATCATAATCTTTGCATTTCATTGCTTGCACAAAACTGTAGTACTCTGGTTTGTCGGGGGTACGATGTGCCATCCACTGCATAGCAAGATCAGGCGAGTTTTCATCATCAGACTCCAAAATGACTGGGCCAAAAACAGTAAGCATCATATCCCAATTGATATCTGGTCCCTTTTTTACTTTTATAGTTTGCGGTATACGTTCAGCAGTCAAAACCTTTCCATCGACTCTATAAGTCCCAGCTTCTTTGTCCACCCAATCAATCGTATAGTAATCAAGCATATCCTGTCCAACATTGGTAGAACCATAAGCAATATCCTCATTGAATCCAATGATGATTCCAGGAATACCCGGCACAGTAACACCATATGCATTCGATGTCGGAGTCACAATATGCATTTCATACCATACAGACGGTAAGCTCAATTGTAGGTGTGGATCATTTGCAAGAATTGCATTTCCACTAGCAGATTTACTAGGACCGATTGCCCAGTTGTTTGATCCAGCTCCTGGGATCGGTTCTTTATAAGTATAACCACTAACTGGGTTTTCCAAAAAGTCAATTCCCGCTGGTTTTTCGCGCATGACAGAAGATGCCATCGACAAATCTTCTCTAATGACCGGAGTCTGTTTAGAATTTCTTTGATTATATAGTCTATTGAAATCCTCTTCACCTAGTAGTAACCTCGCATTGGTGTTTTTGATGTCTGGTCCATATCTACTCAAGGTAAATGCCATGTACTTTGAAACAAGCGCAGACCCTAAATTAGTCCAAGCAACAGGTTTGTAATTTGCCAATTTAAATTCTAAAGGGAGATCTTTGTCGCTTATTGAATTGATATAAGCATTGATTCCGTCTTTAAATGCAATCATTGTTTCGTATCCTTCTGGAAAATCATTCCATTTATCAACAGCTATTTTGGCACTATATTCTAGACCATACTTTCTCATTATAAGGTCTCTATCAATGGTGGCTTTACCAAGCACTTCACTCAACCTACCCGAGGCAAGGCGAGTCATAAAATCCATCTGCCATAATCGGTGTTGAGCTAGTACATAACCTTGTGCATAGATTGCATCCTTTTCAGAGCTGGCAAATATGTGCGGCACCAACCTATCATCATAATAGATTCTTATATCGCCATCAATACCACTAAGCTCTACCTGTTTTTCTGAACCGTGATATGAAATATCTATATTATTCCAAAGACCATCTGCAGGATTTAATAACCTAGTTAGACCAGGGATTCGCAATTTTTCATTTACACGAAAACCATTTTGAGAGATATAAGTCAGGCCAATTAATATAATGGATACAAGAGCAATTTTGATTATTTTTTTCATGTCTATTTTGTAAACATGAAATTACTGTTCGTACTTAGACTTTCGTCAAATGCATAGTTGTCATAGTCAAAACCTTTTATTCCCTTAGGGCTCTTGATTTTATTTTTGATGATGTAGTGAGACATCATGCCCCGCGCTTTTTTTGCATTAAAAGAAATAAACTTTAGCTTCCCATCTTTATATTCCTTGAAGTCTACTTTAATAACCTGATCCTTCAAGCTGTCTAATTGCACAGCTTTAAAATATTCGTCTGAAGCTAAGTTTATAATTGATTTATTTTTGTGATCTTCTAGAGACTCTTCAATTTGATCTGCGATTTTTGCTCCCCAATATTCGTATAGGTTTTTCTTTCTTCCCAATTTCAAATCAGTGCCCATTTCAAGTCGATAAGCTTGCATTTTGTCAAGAGGGCAGAGAAGACCATACAAGCCACTCAATATTCTCAAATGATTATTTGCGAAGCTTACATCTTTTTTATTGAAGTCTGTCGCATTCAAGCCAAGATATACACCTCCATTAAATGTATAAAGCACAGCTCTACTATTTTCGTCTGTAAATTCTGGTTGGAATTCTTGATTTCTTAAATGATTAAGACTGGCCAACTTGTCGCTGATGGACATTAGATTCGCCAGTTTATTTTTGCTGAACTTTTTTAGATACTTATTGATTATCACGCTGTCTTCTGCAAATACAGGTGCTGTTTCTCCTTGATTGTCATGCTGGAAATCCAAAGTCTTGGATGGTGATAGTAGTATGATCATTTTTTTCTTAGATTTTGCTTAAAGATATAATAACACAGAAGATATTAACTAGGTTTAGCTAGTTTGAGTTTTTATATCAGAAAAATCTACGATGGAATTAATTTAAGGCAATTATGATCTTTTTTATAAATCAAAAAGGGGGTAATGAATTCTTTAACCCATCTCCCCCAATTCCTATTACAAGGCTTATCAGGCCTTAGTTTTTAATCAAAGTATTTATTGACAGAAATCTACCTACACCAATGAAGGCAATAATTAGACTCTGTTATAATTCCGAATATTCTTATTAATTTTCCCTTTTGCAGGTACTGCTAGATTTCACAGTTTTGGATTGAATTTTACTCTAACTGTTTTCGATTGCCTATTTAAATTTCCAGCTATCGTATAGTTTAGATTTATTTCAGCGCAATCTATATTTTGAGCTACACGAGCTACACGAGCTACACGAGCTGCAGAAAAGCTGCTTGCAACTAAGATTAGTTGAATCGAGGACATTATAGATTCGAGCGACATAGTCGCGTATTTAAAATTTGTTTCCATTGTATTCCCTTATTTTGTTCTGTAATTTTAGAACGGAAGTACATATGAAAATGCGTCTTCGAAAAATTATGTTAACACTTACTTACTACTATTTTAGTCTTGATCCTTCTTTACCAAGTAACACTCTCTATCAAATTCTCGCAGTATGAAACTGTCCAGTTTTACAACACCACTAGGATAATCAACCCTTAATGTGTCGACGATATAATAAAATTCATTTGTAATTTCTTCTTCGATGATATTGGGGTAGCCATTTGCAGTAGCGAGATAAAACGAACAGGTCTTATCCATGATAGATTTTTTGTAAAGTCTGATTGGTCGGTCGTCATATTTTTCTTGGATACTCAAAATAGCCATTTTTGATTTTGTAACAATGCTTCCATCATACCGTTCAGGCATTACGAACATATTAAAGCCTATTCGCGTAAGCAAAAGAGAAATAATCACATACCAAAACAAATACCTCCGCGTCTTAAACATCAAAATAATCAAAACGATAAATGAAAGACCTAAACCGGTCAATTTTAAGTATGGATATGGCACCAAGTGTATGCCAGGATGATTGAACCCAACTATGATTCCTAACAAAGGAATGAATGGTATTAATAAAAAATACCAACGGAAGAATAACCACCACTTTTGGGAGTGATTGACAGCTTCGTTGATCATAAAGAAAATGACGGTCAAACTGATTGGTATCAACATCAGTATATACCTTGGATATACTTCTGGAGAAACCCAATAGATTAAAATGTTTGCAACAAAAAGTATGAAGCAATATTTGATGTAATCATTGGCAAATACTTTTTTTCTGATGTCCGTATTAAATAATAAAAGTCCAGGCAATACCCAAGGAAAAAAATGGTAAACGTTTTCAAAGGGGTAAGTAATTAAGTGCTTGAAAAATCTTAATGGCCCAAATCTACCAATAGTACGGCGAGTGGATTGATCAAGGAGTGGGCCAATGGTATTGCTAAAATCATGAGACTGATTATATGCATAATAGTATAAACCAATAATCGATGCCATGAGTGATAGGCCAATCAATAGGCCAGGACCTTTGTAAAGTCTTTTTAAATCTTTCTTAAATAACAGAATACTTCCGATGCTTGCACCATAAAATATGAAAGATGAAAAGCCTTTCATTAAATATCCAATAGCAGTAAGTAGAGCTGTAATTACAAAAAATCGGATGTACTTCTCCTTGTTATAATAATGATAACTAAGAAAGATAGTCAAATAGGAAATTACTGAATAACCAATATCAATCAGAGCCATAAATGAATCCCAAAATAGAACTCTCCCACATGTGATGTAACAAAGTGCAATCAACAAACTCATTTTTTGGGACAGGTAAATTCTGTTTGTCTTATAAATGATGAAAGAAAATAGACTTAGGAAAAATAGGGTAGGTAGCCGTGAGGTAAATTCATTGACTGTACCGGTGATTGTATATGTAAAGGCAATAAACCAATTGTAAACGGGTGGCTTATAATAATAAGGAAGTCCGTTAAGAGTAGGTACAATATAATCACTATTGTACAACATCTCATAAGCAACCAAGGCACGAATTGCTTCATCTTCATTGAATGCTAAGAGTCCTAAATTGAGAAAGAAGGCTGGAATACATAGAATAAGGATAACAACTAGAAGTACTTTTTCAGCTTTATCAAATTCTATGTTAATTGGCATTTGGCAAATATACTAGGCTATTACAATTTTGCTCAGTAAAATATTCCTTTGCTACCCTCTGAATGTCTTGTGGGGTAATTTTTTCATACATTTCAACCTGATTATTAATCAAATCGGCATTTCCAAGTAATTCAAAATGGCAAAGATTGATAGCCTTATTTAGAATGCTCAACTCAGAATACTCTAATAGACTGATGATTTTGTTTTTAATCTTAGACAATTCATAGTCTGAGACCAGTTCATCTTTAAGCAAGTCCAATTCATGTTTTGCTTTTCCTATGGCTAATAAGTAATCTTGATCTGCTGCTAATTTACCATCTAATATAAATAAACCCGGATCCATGTTTCCAGAGATATACGCTGAAAGTGAATTGTATAAATCTCCTTTCTTAGCGAGCTTCTTATAGAACCTAGATGATTTTCCAGTACTCAATAAGTCAGAAATAAGGTCAAAGATATAATAATCGGGATGTGACCTGTCAACCATATGGTAGGCCACTAGAAAATTTTGACCTGGTACATTTTCGTGTTTTATAAACTCACGCTTTTCCGTCTGTTGTTTTTCTTGCTTCAAATTTCTTACAGAAATTTTTCCGGGAGGTATAGGTCCAAACCAGTTTTGGATGGATTCTTTGATCGTTTTTTCATCATAGTTTCCTGTGATGCAAAGTATAGAATTATTTGGATGATAATGTCTATTAAAGAAGTACTCTACATCATCAAGTTTTGCTTTTTCAATATGAGAAAAGTCTTTGCCGATCGTAGGCCATTGATACGGATGGTCCTTATAGCATAGTTTGCTCAGTTCGTGCCACATATCACCAAAAGGTACATTCAGGCAAGTTTCCTTAAATTCTTCAACAACTACTTTTTTCTGGACGTCAAGCATCTCTTGATTAAAGTCCAATTGAAGCATACGATCTGACTCAAGCCACAGTGCTGTCTCAATATTTTCTTTAGGAAGGATATTATAAAAATTGGTTACATCAGAATTGGTGAAGGCATTGTTGTCGCCACCTGCAAACTGGATAGGAATATCGAAGTCTGGTACATTCAGTGATCCACCAAACATCAGATGTTCAAAGAGGTGAGCAAATCCGGTTTTATCTGGATCTTCGTCTCTTGAGCCAACGTCATATAAAACATTGACTGCAACCAATGGGCTACTCTCATCCTTGTGAAGGAGAACTTTTAGTCCATTATCTAAGGTATATTTTTCGAATTTTATCACTGCTCTCTATTGGTGCTGTAAATGTAAACTTTCAGTCTAGCTATATGATAAATCTTCTTTAAGAATTTCAAAAAGATTCTTTTTGATATGTGCCCAGAATTCTATTTTATTGATGGTTATTGCTCCCATGCTTTTAAGATGCTTGGTTTCTTGTTGACAATCAATAAGAACAATACCTTCATCTCGAAGCTTTTTAACCATAGAAATAAACCCAAATTTGGAGGCATTTGTTTTTTTTGCAAACATTGATTCTCCAAAGAAAATTTTGCCGAGCTTGAGGCCATAAAGTCCACCCACAAGTTCTTCTCCTTCCCAAACTTCAACAGATAGTACAATTCCTATCTTGTGAAGTTCTGTAAAGATTGAAATCAGCTCGTCATTTAACCAACTTCCAGCTTGACCAGGTCTTTTGATGTCTTTGCATTCGTGAATGACATCTTTAAATACAGTATTATATGTGACTTTAAACTTCTCTTGGTTAAAGTAAGGCCGCATACTTTTGCTGATCTTTAGTTGATCTGGGTAAAGTACACATCTAGGATTGGTGTTCCACCAAAAAATAGGGTAGTCGTTGTACCATGGGAATAGTCCAAACGCATAAGCGGTTTTGACATCTTCCAAACTTATAGATTCTGAAAAAGCAATAATCCCTTCTTCATCTGAAAGAAGGGGGTGTGGGAATATAGTATTGTGTTGGGGTTTATAAAACATACATCCAAATGCTGTAAAAAAAATACAGAGGATGTATTGTTATCTAGCTATTTGCTAAAGTTTCAATGACGGCAGAAATTCCTCTGTCTACTAAGCCATCTTTCATTGGTTCAAGTACTGATACGCTACCAGACTTAATGATGGCTTTACCAGTATAGTGAATCAAGATAGATAATTGTTCTGACTGTTGGAATGTATGATTGCAAATTTCCATCAAAGATTGGATTACCCAATCAAAGGTGTTAAAATCATCATTGAATACGATAAGTTGAGAAGTCGTTGTATTTATGTCTTTTTCAAGAACATCAACTAATTCATTGATTTCCTTGATAGCCTGGGTGTGTGGATTACTCATAGGATTAACTCAATTTTTCTAATACGGTGTTAATAGATTCAAAATTAGGAAGTTCTCCCGCATTTTCCAACACTTCAGCGTATTGAATAGTGCAGTTTTTGTCGATAACGAAAGCAGATCTCTTGGATACTCCTTTCATTCCAAGCACAAAATCATCATAAAGTGCTCCATAAGAACGACTTACCTCCTTGTTAAAATCAGAAAGCATTGGGAAATTGTATCCCTGCTCCGACTTAAATTTTTCTAATGTAAAAAGTGAATCAACAGAAATTGCTAAAATTTGAGCATTAACAGAGTCATAAAACCCCTTTTCATCTCTAATTGAGCAAAGTTCTTCCGTGCATGTCCCTGTGAAAGCCAAGGGAAAGAAAAGTAATAAAACATTTTGGCCTTTATAATCTGCGAGGCTTACCTCATTCTTGTCTGAATCTCTAAGTGTGAACCCAGGGGCAGTACTGCCGTTAGTTAGTATCATTTTTGTTCGGTGTTGAAATTCAAATTTAGGATATTTTCAATAATAAATGTGTTCTATTATGGGATTTTAGTAATATTCAACAAGCTTTGCAAAATATGTTGCAAACATAGGGCCTCTAGCGTTAAAATGAATGAAAAAAAGTCTTGTACCATACATTCAATTGCACATTGCAGTCTTCCTATATGGACTCACAGCAATTTTAGGAGATTTGATAACAATTCCTGCTGCTTCGCTAGTCTGGTGGAGAGTAGGAATTACTAGTGTAAGTTTGCTTTTCTTTATTGGCTTTGGAAAATCTCTTTTATCCATATCTACTAAGAACTTAATCAATCTTCTATTAATCGGAGTTATCATTGGAATCCATTGGGTAACTTTCTATGGTTCGATCAAGTATGCAAATGCTTCTATAGCTCTGATCGCCTTATCAACGACTACCTTTTTTACATCTTTTATTGAGCCCATTGTTTTTAAAAGAAAGCCAGATTTAATCCAAGTTGTTTTTGGTCTTCTAGTTATCCCGGGTATTTATCTGATTGTAAAAAACATTGACGCATATATGATGACAGGATTGTACATTGGAATTCTGTCAGCAGGTATGGCTTCCTTGTTTAGTGTATTAAATAAAACCTTGGTCGATGAGATAGAACCTTTCTCTATGACTTATATGGAAATGTTAGGTGTATTTATTTTCCTCAGTGTTTTATATCCAGTTTTTGCAGATCCATACTATACGCCTTTTATGCCTGCAAGAACGGATTGGGTGTACCTAATTATCCTTGCACTATTATGTACAACTTTGGCCTATTACCTTGGCTTATTAGCTTTAAAGAAATTATCTGCCTTTGAAACCAATCTAATTATAAATTTGGAGCCGGTGTACGGGATAATTTTAGCAATTATTATTTTGAAAGAACATCATGAATTGAATTTGCGCTTTTACCTTGGGGTGCTAGTGATCTTACTTGTTGTTTTTAGTTATCCTTACGCAAAAAAATATCTTAGGAGATGATGGAACTAACGAATCCTTTAATTCAAGCTTATGCTGAGCAATGGAGTGCTGATGAAGATCCCTTACTCACAGAGCTAGACAGAGAAACTAATTTGAAGACCTTGTCTCCAAAGATGATGGGTGGTCCTCAATTATCCAAATTACTATTCATGCTTACCAAACTTTCAAAAGCTAAAAGCATTTTGGAAATTGGAACATTTACTGGATATTCAACATTGACATTTGCGAAAGCGATGCCAGAAATTGGAATCATACACACAATAGAAAGCAATATAGAAATCATTCATATTGCAGAATCTTTTTTCAAACGCTCTCCTGATGGCTCAAAAATTAAACTTTATAAGGGAGATGCTTTAGATATAATTCCTACTATAAAAGATGAGTATGATATAGTATTTATGGATGGATCAAAAACACAGTATAGTGCATATTTTGATATGGTGATTGATCAACTAAAACCTGGTGGATTGATTCTAGCAGACAATGTTTTGTTTTATGGACAGGTATTAGGGCCCAAAATGAAGCCTAAAACCCAATCTCTTCACGATTTTAACAAAAAAATTAAGTTAGATAGCAGAGTTTTCAATATTTTACTTCCAATTGCAGATGGGATCAATTGTATCCTCAAATTGTAATGCTATTAAATGCCAACTAAAGCTAAATACAAAGAATACCTTAAAAGGTTTGATTACGTACCGATCTACTTTGAAGATTGGTATCTAGATGCCTGTATTCCACCGGGTAAGTGGTCTTATGTTAACCATGAAACCAGTGATGGCGATTTTGGATTGTGGCCATACTTTATCAAGAAGAAATCAATATTTAACTATATCACGATGCCTCACTTATGTAAATGGATGGGACCTTTAACGACAGTGGATGATTTTCCAAATAGGAAGTTGGCTCTGCTAAATAAGATGGAGGGTAAATTACCAGAGCATCATCACTTCACCCAAAACTTATTTTATAATAACACGGATGTAGAATTTGTTCATTATGACGCAAAGGAATCTTTTAGTTATCAATTAGATCTCACCAGAGATATTGAGACTATTTATTCCAAAATAAATTCTGACTATAGAAATAATAAAATTCCTAAAGCCAAAGATTTAAAGTTAATCATCGATGCGCCAGTTGATGATATCATTAAAATGCAAATGGCAAGTTATACCTATGCCAAATTTGATATTCCATTTGATGAAGATTACGTCAGGAAGCATGTTAAAAGCATACTAAAGAAAGAGCGAGGTGTAATACTTTCGATGAGAGATGAAGAAAATAATCTCTATGCATCTATGTTCCTCATCTGGGATTCAAAACGTGCCTACTACCACCTTGCTGGGATGAATCCAGAACTTAGAAAAAATGGAGCATCCATCAGATTAATTTGGGAGTGCATCAAATATTCTAAGGAAACTATCGGAGCACAGCTTTTTGATTTTGAAGGAAGCATGATTCCAAACCTAGAAAGAGTAAGACGAAATTTTGGAGCAGAAAAAGTCTATTATAAGAATATCTCACACACACCTTCAAAGTTATTTGACTTAATGAAGATGGTTAAAATCTAATCGGATATTAGATTTTAGACCGCCCGACTAGCGGGCTTCCAGACCTGCCTGCCGACCGGCAAGCGCCAAATTCGCTTCGCTCGCTATAGGCACCAGATTGGAAATGGAGACCTATATTCTTCGTTTCGCTTTTCTTGCTGAGGATGTAAGATTCAAGCCACGAATCGCTACAGAGTCAAAGACTTTGCATTAAAAAATCCTAAATCCTAAATCCTAAATCCTAAATCCTACATCCTATATCCTACATCCTAAATCCTAAATCATACAACAACCCTCAATATATCCTCCATATTCTCACAAGCGAATCTATAACCAATGTCATATGCTTCTTGAATTTTTCTTCCATCAAAAAATCCGATGTTTGTTAATTCTTTAGGGCAGAACATGTAGTCCATTTTGTGAAATTTTGGTTGGGACATATGCCAAAGCATCATCTGCGAACTTCTCACTAGCATGCGGAGGGTAGAGTTTAATTTTCTAGATTCTCTGTCACCTACGTAGCAGACATAGCTTCCAATTTTTATCGCGTCCAAATTTTCTACAGGCTCAGTAGGGAAGTTGCACGTGATGCCGCCATCCATATGGAATTGCCCATCAATGTTGACAGGTGCATATACACCAGGAAAACTTGCTGAAGCTAAGACCTTTCTTATGAGGTCTCCAGTTTCATGGATCATCGGCTGATTGGTATTCATGACCGAGCTGGTTATGTATAGTTTTCTGTCTAGGGATTCAAACGAATCTTTAGAAAAATCTTTAGAGTAGAACTCTGTGAGTTTTTCGATATTGATGATTCCCGCTTTCTTAATAGTTAAAGAAAAAGGATCTATAAACTTTGCATTTTTTAGAATCTCAAAGGTTTCGTCTGCAGTGTAAGAGGCACAATAATATGCGCCTATTATAGCACCAAAACTTGTGCCCGAAGCGATGTTGGGGTAGATTCCATTTTCTTCTAGGGCTTTGAGAAGACCAATATGAGCATAGCCTTTGACTCCTCCTCCCGAAAGAACTAGTGCTATCTGTTTTTTAATAGGGGATGTCATAATTAACGATTCTTGGTTTTGAAACCGATTCATTGTTTTTAATATAAAATCGCCATGGTTTATTAGCCCATTCCTTGGCGTATGCAATTCCTACTCTTGGACTTTTAATAATGTTTTTCTCGGCAATTGGTTCTTCAGAATCTTCTATCCACATTTCTTCATTTATAAATAACTCTTGACCATTATGTTTGGTGTGTATGCCCATGGATTTGCAAACATTGCCTGGTCCAGAACCTAAGAGTATGTCTTTCTTTTTAGTTTTTATCCGCTGTTTCATAACACCAATATTCTCCTTTGGTTCTATTGCGCGAATTAAAATAGCATGTGGATGGTTTTTTGGTCCAGAAACCACATTTACCATCGAGTGAATTCCATAACAAAGATAAACATAAGCATGCCCTCCTTCTGAAAACATTATTTCTGTTCGATTGGTTCTAAGATTTTGGTGGGCGTGACTAGCTTTATCCTCCGGAGCTTTGTAGGCTTCCGTCTCTACAATTTTTCCTATGCAATGTTGGCCATTAAAATTTGTATGTAGGAATTTTCCTAAAAGATCTTTGGCCAAAAAAAGTATGTTTGGATTCTGGTAGTAATCTTTTGTGATTATTGGTGGCACAGAATTTTTCTAACTTCTCGTTGAATAATTAGGTGACTCTTTGGTAATTGTCACATTGTGCGGATGACTTTCATGCATACCAGCACTTGATATTCTTACCATCTTTTTTCCTTTTAGGCTTGCAATATCCTTAGCACCGACATAACCCATTCCTGCTCTTAATCCACCGAGATATTGTACCATAACTTCAGATACAGTTCCCTTAAATGGAACTCGTCCTTCAATACCTTCTGGTACTAATTTTTTTATATCATCTTCTGCATCTTGGAAATATCTATCCTTGGATCCGTGCTCCATCGAAGTGAGTGAGCCCATACCTCTATAGGTTTTAAATTTTCTACCTTGGAATATGATCGTTTCTCCTGGAGCTTCTTCCGTTCCAGCAAATAATGATCCAGCCATGATACAATCAGCACCACCAGCCAAGGCTTTCGTAATGTCTCCTGTGAATCTGATTCCTCCGTCACCAATAATCGGAACTCCAGTTTTATGTAATGCTTGATATACAGATTGGATTGCACTCAATTGTGGAACACCTACGCCGGCAATAATTCTAGTTGTACAAATACTACCTGGTCCGACTCCTACCTTCACTCCATCTACGCCTGCTTCTACCAAGGCAAGTGCAGCTGCACCAGTTGCTATATTCCCACCAATAATCTGAAGATCTGGATGTCTTTTTTTGATACTTTTAATGGTGTCAAGCACACCTTGAGAATGACCATGGGCAGTATCTACAGTCACGACATCTACTTCTACATTTACAAGGGCATCTATTCGATCCATTGTATCACCAGAAATACCAACTGCAGCACCTACTACTAATCTACCACGACTATCTTTTGCAGAATTCGGATATGATTCTACTTTCAAAATATCTTTGTAAGTAATTAAACCAACTAATTTATTATCGGTATTGACCACAGGCAGTTTTTCGATTTTATACTTTTGTAAAATGGCCTGTGCTTCAAGAAGTGTTGTTCCTTCAGGAGCAGTAACCAAATTTTCGGTGGTCATAACATCTTTGACAAACTTTGTAGCATCTGTTTCAAATCGAAGATCGCGATTTGTCAATATTCCGATAAGTTCATTGCTATCATTTACAATTGGAATTCCGCCAATTTTGTAAGTTCTCATCATCTTGAGCGCATCTCCCACACGAGACCCTTGTACCAAAGTAACTGGATCTACAATCATACCTGACTCAGACCTTTTTACCTTTCTCACTTGTTCGGCTTGACCATCAATACTCATATTTTTATGCACAATGCCGATACCTCCCAACCTTGCCAATCCAATCGCAAGCTTGTATTCGGTTACTGTATCCATGGCTGCTGATACAATTGGGACGTTGATTTTAAGGTCTCTTGTGATTTTTGTGCTGATGTCAACTTCACGAGGAAGTACGTTGGAGTACGCGGGCACAAGGAGAACATCGTCAAAGGTAAAAGCCTCTTCGAATCGAGAGGAGCTGAGGTCAAAGTTATTTTCCATAGGCAAAAGTAAAACATTTTTTAATTTTTTTTTGACAATTCTCCGATAGAATCGTTCTTTAGTCCTATAATTTATAAAATGTCAAAGCTTAGTGTCTATACGGATAGCCATTTTATGAAGCAGGCTTATAATGAAGCCTTAAAAGCTTATGAAAATGGAGAGGTGCCCGTCGGTGCTGTAATAGTTTGTAACAATACCATCATTGCACGTGGACATAATCAGACGGAAGGCTTGACTGACGTTACGGCCCACGCTGAAATCATAGTGATTACCTCAGCCAATAGTTACCTAGGATCAAAATACCTCACTGACTGCACGATATACATAACACTTGAACCCTGTGCTATGTGCGCTGGGGCCATCAAATGGGCGCAAATGAGCAGGGTAGTCTATGGATGCAGTGATGACAAAGGTGGGTTTATGAAGTTTGGGAAAGAAATGCTTCATCCCGAAACCAAATTAGAATTTGGCATTATGAATGAAGAATGCTCAGCACTTCTCAAGAAATTCTTTAAAGAGAGAAGGTAGAGATGAATAACAACTAGACACCAGACATCAGACGCCAGATTAACCTATGGAGTTCTTTAAAAAAATTACTTTACCATTTAAAATGCGATTCGTTTATCAAATTCCCTTTATGAATTAGAGAGAAGAGTTTAAATTATCTGCCAGTGGGCGGATGATAATAAAATCAGTAGGTTTCATTTAGTTCTGATTTAGGAAGAGTCTGGTAGTCTGGCGTTTGGCAGTCTGGTGTCTTATAGATCGTGTTAATTTTTCTTAAAAATTCGCATTCAAGGTTAAACAAGTCTTAAGTCTATTGAGATGTTGCACGTTGATGCTTATCTTAGTAAGTAATCAAAATCTAAATATTATGAGAACAATTATTGGATTCGCAGCGGCACTATTTTTTTTGAGTTCTTGCAACTCATTAACGCCATTTACACAAGACATGTATTCGGATTTAAACCTAGCAACTGAAGAAATAAAATCTGTACAGTTTTATCTTTCTCAAGATATTGTTCTTTACAAGGATGTTAATACTGATGAAGCCCGAGTAGAGAATGGAAGAATTAAATTAAAAGAAAGACACAAGTCAGAACAAGTTATTATTCGTAGTGGAACACCAGGTGTTGTTATTTTCATGCCTAAACAAAATCGATTTGCAGTTAGTTTTGAAAATGATGATGACAAATTTTTGATCTTTGGTCCAAACGAAAGACAGAATGAAAGATATACACTTCTTGGAAAAGATTGGTCCAGAGATGGATTTGGCAAAGTTACTTACGGAGGCCAAGAATATACAACCAGTACTAGAAATGCAATGGCATCACTCATGGTAAATATCAATAAGATGAATACGACCACCGTGAAAACAAAAGAAGTGAACGGCAGAAAAGTTGGAGATGAGTAGATTTAATTTATAACTAATAAGTATGCCCATTTGGATTCGTTCAGGTGGGCATTTTTTGTGACTTGACCACACCTTTCAAAAATGGCACAAATGCAAATTTGTCAAAGGCTTCTTTCTGAAAATCGTCTTCGCTGTTTCTTGTAATGCGATACATAGTTTGTTGATCACTATCGCCTTGAGGTATCACCATCTTGCCTCCAATTTTTAATTGTAACAATAGCATTTTTGGAAAGGATAGAGAAGAGGCAGTAATTATTATTTTATCAAAAGGTGCAAATTTTGGAGCACCTTCATATCCATCTCCAAAAAGTGTTCGGATGGCACCAAATCCAATCTTAGGTAAAAATTCGGAAGTTTTTTTAAACAAGGATTCTTGTCTCTCAATGGAATAGACTTTTGCCTTGAGCGATGAAAGTACACACGCTTGATAACCAGACCCAGTTCCAATTTCTAAAACTTTTTCTTTAGCTTTTATTTCTAATAATTGACTTTGGTAAGCAACTGTATAAGGTTGTGAAATTGTTTGTTCATTTCCAATAGGAAAGGCTACATCCTTATAAGCCCATTCCTCAAAAGCTTTATCTAAAAAGAGGTGTCTAGGTATCGCTCCTATAGCTGCTAGAACCCGTTCATCGACAATCCCTTTTCTTTGTAATTCTTTCACCAAATTGGATCTCAAACCTTTATGCCTATAGCTATCTTTCATACTAAGACAAATCTAATTAAATATTACAATTTTATTTAATATGTAAGCATAATAATTCCTTATATATCACTAATAATATTTAAATTGTACTAGATTACAAATCAATAAAATTGAAGTTATGAAGATAAAGTTTGGGACAGACGGTTGGAGAGCGATCATTGCAAAAGAATATACAACGGATGGAGTGCAGCGTGTTTCAGAAGCAGCGGCAAGATGGATGATTGAAAAAAAAATGTCAAAAATTGTTATCGGACATGATTGTCGATTTGGTGGAGAAATGTTTTTGCAAACAGCAGCACAAGTATTTGCACATTTTGGAATCCAAACAATTGTAGCTAAAGATTTTGTTTCAACGCCTATGGTTTCTTTAGGAGTTGTAAAAACAAAAGCAGATTTAGGAGTGGTGATCACGGCGAGTCATAACCCAGCTAGTTATAATGGATACAAATTAAAATCCTCATTTGGTGGCCCAACAATTCCAAAAGAAATAGAAGAAATTGAATCAATTATTCCAGATACCTCAATTGGTAAATTAGCTCCCTTTGATGAGTTTGTCGATGAAGGTAAAATCGAATTTATTGATCTTGAGCAAATATATTTTGATCATGTTGAAGCTAACTTCGACCTGAAAATGATTAAAAAATCTGGATTGAAGATGGCTTATGATGCCATGTACGGTGCAGGTCAAAATGTGATGAAGAGATTGTTTCCAGATGCTGCGCTTTTGCATTGTGATTATAACCCATCATTCTTTGGGCAAGCTCCAGAACCCATTCATAGAAACTTACAAGAACTTTCTCAATACATTAAAGACCACGATGAGATTAATTTAGGTATTGCAAATGATGGCGATGCAGATAGAATAGGAATGTATGATGAGAAAGGAAACTTTGTTGATTCACATCACATTCTATTATTGCTTTTATACTACATGAAGGAGTATAAAAAGTTGGATGGTAAAGTGGTCATAACTTTTTCAGTAACCGACAAAATGAAGAGGCTTGCTGAGTTATATAATCTCGACTTAATAGTTACAAAAGTCGGATTTAAATACATCGCTGAAATAATGATTGAAGAAGATGTACTAGTCGGTGGTGAAGAATCAGGTGGTCTCGCTATCAAGGGCCACATTCCAGAAAGGGATGGAATATGGATTGGTTTGACAATCATGGAATTTATGGCCAAGACAGGTAAATCAATAAATGACTTGATTCAGGACATCTACGATAAAGTAGGGGAGTTCAAATATGACAGAGATGATTTGCATTTGACGGATGTAAAAAAGCATGCCATCATCAATCGTTGTAAGGCAGGTGAAATCAAGTCTATCGGAGGATTGGATGTTAGGTCAACTGAAACGGTGGATGGTTATAAATTCAATTTACCTGGTGGTAGATGGGTCATGGTGAGACCTAGTGGAACAGAGCCAGTATTACGTGTATATGCTCAAGATGAGAATTGGACCGCCGTAAGGAAGTTATTGGATCATGCTCATATTGCTTTACAGGAGGGCATTAATTAAAATACGTTCAAATCAAATATTGAACACTTCGTGTAATTAAGAGGATAGAATAAAGAATTGTCTAAAAAAAAAACTTATTTGGTGCGGAATTTGTTCATATCTCTGGCACAAATTAATTTTCTTTCTTAAACTTAAATCATTTACATGTCATTAGAGGCTATAAAACAAGTAGTTAAAAATCAAGCGGATAATATTAGCCCATTAGGAGCAACTTTTAAATTTGTATTGGATGACCATCCAATTCATATAGATGGTACAGGAGACAAGAATATTGTGACTGAAGAAGATAAAGAAGCTGATTGTGTCATCATAACCAGTGCTGAAACTCTTGCCAAAATGAAGAATGGGGAATTAAACCCAATGATGGCTGTTATGAGTGGAAAAGTAAAAATAAAGGGAGATATGGGACTTGCTATGAAATTACAGTCCTTAATAGGCTAAAAAATTACAAATATTGAGATATAAGGTGGCTATCCATGCATGAGTGGATAGCCATTTTTTTATATTTATGTTATTCCTTAATCTATAACCACTGAGTAATGAATCCTACGCGCTTATTCGAATATATCGAGTATCAAAAGAAAAACTACCCACTAGAAAAAGCATTTGGTTCAAAACTTTCAGGCGATTGGAAGTTTTATAGTACTGATGATATGCTTAATAAATCCATGGAGCTGGCTTCTGGATTGATTGATCTTGGAATTCAAAAAGGCGATAAGGTTGGTGTCGTTGCCTATGTCAATAGACCCGAATGGATTGTAGCAGAACTTGCTTGCCAATACATCGGAGTCATTTCGGTTCCACTATATCCGACAATTAGTCCAGTGGAGTATGAATACATATTAAATGAAGCGGAAGTAAAAATGGTCTTTTTGGGCGGTGAAGATCTGTTTGAGAAAGTAACCAAGGCACAAACGAATGTTCCAACACTGAAGAATATTTATGCATTTGATAAAGTTGAAGGAAGAGTGCATTGGGAAACCATCATGAACAAAAATAATTTTGATCAGATAAATACAACAAAGGATACCATCAAAACTGATGATTTAGCAACCATAATTTATACTTCTGGTACCACAGGAAAACCAAAAGGGGTCATGCTGAGTCACAGTAATATCCTCAATGTTGTAAATGATACTGTAGCAGCCTTACCATTAAAAACTGGTCAAAAAGCTTTAAGTTTTTTGCCTTTCTGCCACATTTTTGAAAGAGCAGTTTACTATGCATACATGTCTTTGGGAATTACAACTTATTGTACAGGAACTACAAATCTGGGTGGAGAAGAAGGAGATCTACAACAGGTAAAACCACATTTCTTTTCTACTGTACCTAGGTTGCTTGAAAAGGTCTATGAAAAAATATACAACAAAGGCCTTGCTTTGTCAGGTGTCAAAAAGAAACTTTTCTTTTGGGCTTTAAAAATGACAGATGATTATGAAATTGGTAACAGCTACAGTGGCCTTGCTGGATTCAAAAGAAAAATTGCCGATAAATTAATATTTAGCAAATGGCGCGATGCTCTCGGTGGTAATTTGATTGCTATTGTAACGGGAGCTGCGCCTTGTCCAGCTAAAATTGCCAGAGTATTTTCTGCAGCAGGTATTCCAATTCTAGAAGGTTATGGCTTGACTGAGACTTCTCCTACACTTACCGTAAATAGATACCATGGAAACGAAGCAAAAATCGGTACCGTTGGAACCCCCATTCCTTGTGTGACAATAAAGATTGATGTCTCAGATGGTGACTATCAACCTGATGAAGGAGAAATTCTTGCTAAAGGTGCTGGAGTGATGTTAGGTTATTACAAAAAACCAGAACAAACCGCAGAGGTTTTCAAAGAGATTGATGGTGAGAATTGGTTTAGAACTGGAGATATCGGGAAATGGGTAAAAGGACCTGGAGATAAGGATTACTTAAAAATTACTGACCGTAAAAAGGAATTACTCAAAACCAGCGGTGGGAAATATGTTGCACCTGCTCCAATAGAAAGTCTGTTGAAAGAAAACTTCTTAATTGAAAATGTCATGGTCGTTGGAGATAAGAAAAAATTTGTTTCTGCACTTATCTGTCCATCAGAAGAGGTCCTCAGAGATTGGTGCTCAAACAATGGTGTTGCTTCGGGATCGCTGAGCGAGATGGTAAGCAATGCAAAAGTCATAGATTTATATCAGCGCGCAATTGATGATATTAACCCAAATTTTAGCCATGTAGAGCAGATTAAGAAATTTACTCTATTGGGAGATACCTGGGATTCCGTTAAAACCGATGCCTCAGATGCCGAATTAACTCCTACAATGAAGCTAAAAAGGCGTGTAATTCGGGATAAATGCTCAAGTCAGATAGATGCTATGTATGCTTAGGCAATATATGACAGAAATAAGGGCTCAGATTAGTAAAATTGACATAGTATTAGCAAATTTGTATCCTTTGTATTTCAGAATTAGATATTCATTATGAGGAGTTTATATATATTTTTCTTTCTCTTTGTTGCCAATTCAGTTTTTGGACAGCATGTATTCCAAAGAACCTATCCAATTGATGACAGGCAGCATCTTCATGCAGGTATGGCTGTGGCTAGTGATGGAGGATTTTTTCTTTTAAGTTACTACTCAGATATCGCTGATCAGGTATTGAGATTTCATGTCACAAGACACCATTACAAAGGAGATGTTTTATGGGCATATGATTATACGGTAGAAGACCAAGCACAATTTGTTACACTCGATGCTGCAATCTACCAAACTGAGGACAAAGGAGTAATTTTCGCATTTTCAGAATTGAATCCAGTAACTACTGGATTGCAAGAAGGTGTAATGGTCAAGATTGATGAAGATGGAAATTTTGAATGGAGCCAAACTATAGGTTTAGAAGATGATGCTGCGTTTACATCTGCAGGGATACCAGGTTTGGTTGATAATTTTGATGAAGGAGTGGTTTATGCAAATCTATCTAGTAACAATGATGCTCCTCAGTCCAATGCTTATTTGGCCTCTATTTCTCAAGATGGAATGATGAATTGGTCTAATTTGTATACTGCATTAGATGAAGAAGGAGCAGAAGAGAGCTCGTTTATGACAGCAATCGATGACTGTCCAATTGATACTACTTTCATGATTGCTGGTGTAACCAGTGTCGATACATCTAACTATTCTTTTTTAGCAAAAGTTGATAGAAATGGTGACCTATTGTGGTCAAAAAAATATTTACAAGAATTTGGAAATGGACTTCAAAATCAAGTGACTGATGTTGCTTGTGGCTTAGATACTAGTACAGTTATTACTGGATTGCTGGTAGAGGAAGGAACAGGTTCCTTTTTAAGTTATGTATCAAAGTATGATGTAAACGGAGATACACTTTGGTCAAATGTAGTTGAATTGCCTGGAGCTCTTCCGCTAGCATTGACTTCAAAAGTTATTTCTGATGCGAATAATAATGTAATAGTATCAGGTAAATTGATTGACTTGGTTTCTGGAGATCAGAGTGATTACATAATCAGAATGAATTCACTTGGTGATTTGATTTGGAGTAAGACCTTTCCAAGAATTAACACCTACTTCTTGGATCAAAATATTGGATTTTTATTAGGAGGGGATTTAGAACAGAATGGAAATGAATATATGTTGTCAGGCCTAGAAATAGATTTAAGTTTAGGTTCTCTATATCCGTTCGTGGTTAGATTTGATGATGAAGGTAGTGCTGTGTGCGAAGACAATGCAATGGCTATGCTGAATGATACCTTATTGACATTCCAAGTTGATACACTTGTCTGGCAATCTGAAAATTTGTTTTCAGCTGAAGATGCAGTGGTACAAGATTCTGTATTTTTAGAATATGACCTTCCTATGGTTACTTTGCAGGACACATTCTTTTGTCCGCAAGATCCAGTCATGGTTACCTTAGATGCAACAGCAGATTTTGCAATATCATATGAATGGGACAGTGGAGATACAACTGCAACTCTGGAAGTGACGGAGGATGGAGAATACATAGTGACGGTAACTTTTGATACGCTTACTTGCTTTACACTTTGTGATACTGCAATCATAACCTTATTGGAATTTCCGTCATTGGCAATGAATGTAAGTAATAATGACTTTTGTGATACAGGAGCATTCATTGTTTCTTCTGGAGCAAGTTCTGGTTTACCTCCATACACATATGATTGGAGTACAGGAGAAGCAGTGCCAAATATTTCAGTTACAGAGTTTGGAAATTATGTTGTTACAATAACAGATCAATGTGGAAATAGCGAAAGCTCTCAAATAAATGTTTCTGAAGGAAATCTACCTAATCCAGATATACCTAATCTAGATTTTAATCAACAGTTCTTTTGCGAAACTGGTCAATATCAAGTCAATATTTTAAATGGAGGTGCTTTTACTGACATTGTATGGAGTACAGGAGAATCAGGCGAAAGCATTATCGTGCCAGGACCTGGAACTTATACTGTAACAGCGACCAATTGCTTTCAAGAAGTAACAGCGACTATAAACGATGGAGACTTTGCAGAATTAGATCCATTTTCAGTTTCTAGCTCTATTAATTCTGATACCTACTGTGAGGATCAAACATTTTTACTGATGGCTATGCCGACCGGTGGTTTAGGGCCTTACACATTTATGTGGTCGACAGGTGATACTGGTCCATCAATTAATGTATCAGATGTAGGAACATATGCAGTGACGGTTTCCGATAATTGTATGGATATGGAGGTCGTGAGCCTTGATGTTACTGCAGATGCAATACCTAGTCCAATTGCACCGGTGTTAAGTACTAATTTTGATGAATATTGTACGACTGGTACAATTCCAATTGTGCTTACAAATGCCAATGAGTTTACGGAAATAGTATGGGGTACGGGTCAGATAAATGTAGCTGAAGTACTTACTGACGCACCAGGAACTTTTACAGTGATGGCCGTAAATTGTTTTCAAGATGTCTCAGCTGACGTTACAATAGTTGAAGGAGATATTCCTGAACCTACGCAACCAATATTATCGGTAAATGTAGATTCATTTTGTAACACTGGAGCGATAATTATCTCAATTGAAAATGCCAATAGTGGATTTTTTGGGGTAGAGTGGAGTACAGGTGAAGTGAATGTTTCTCAAATTGAGGTAGATGAGCCAGGAACTTATGATGTTACGGCTACTAATTGTTTTCAAGAAGTTTCAGCATCAGAAGATGTTGCAATTGAAGACTTCCCTGAAGGATTAAAATTTCCAAATATTTTCTCTCCGACCGATTTAGAATCAAATAGAAGTTTTGGACCTTTTGTTGAGTGTCCAGAAATTATTGATGACTACGAATTACAGGTCTTCAATAGATGGGGTAAAATGGTTTTCCAAACCGATGAAGTTGGACAAAGATGGAATGGTGCGGTAGATACAAAACCTCAGCCAAGTGAAGTATTTTATTGGTATGCTAGATACAATACCCCGGCAGGTGAGACGATCCTAGAAGGAGACGTTACACTTGTCCGATAACACGATAATTTAAAGAGCGTAATAGGAGAAAAGGATGCTGCAAACGTGTAGTGTCCTTTTTGACATTTAAGGCCTTAAGTTATCTACAATTTTCACTCCATGATCCCTCGTATTCTCAATAAACAAACTGTTCGTTTTTAGACCTCCATTGATTACACCTGCAACATAAACGCCTTCTATATTTGTCTCTAGGGTATCGGTATTGAAGGTGGGAACCATGTCTTCATTTGTTTGATATTCTACACCTAGTTGATCTAGTAAATTATAATCTGGTTGGTATCCAATCATAGCCAAAACGTAATCATTTTCAATGGTGATTTCGCCCGCTGGTGTGTTTAACACAACTTCTTTCTCTTTGATTTCTTTCAGCGTTGTGCTAAAATATGCTGGGATTGAACCTTCCTTGATTCGGTTTTCTATATTTGGCAGTATCCAATACTTTACTCCTTGATACAATTCTTTATCTCGTACGGCCATGGTGACATTAGCGCCTTTGTTCCAGGTTTCTAGAGCTACATCACATGCACTATTTCCACCTCCTATCACCAATATATTCATACCGATGTATGAGTGTGCATCGTCATAGTAATGTTTGACTTTCGTCAAATGGCTCCCTGGTACTTCAAGACTTCTTGGCGTATCATAAAAGCCCAATGCTAGAACAACATTTTTGGCTTGGTATTTTTTATCCTGAGTTAAAAATTCAAAATGATCTTGCTTTTTCTGAATGGCTGAAACAGATTTACGGAAGTGAATATTTAAATCATAATAAGCAGCAAGCCTCCTGTAATATTCTAGTGCTTCTTTTCTAGTTGGTTTTTCTGAATGGGATATAAATGGAATCTCTGCAACCTCTAATTTTTTACTGGTCGAAAAGAAGGTCATGTTGGTTGGGAAGTTGTAAATAGAATTGACCAACAAGCCTTTTTCTAAAATCAGATAGTTTAGATTTTTCTTTTTTGCCTCAATACCGCAGATCAATCCTGCAGGTCCAGCTCCAACAATAATTAAGTCGTATATCATCTTTTGTTTAACAATAAGGCTGTTCTAAATGTTTTGTGAAAAATTGATTAAGAAATTCTGCCCCAATCTTTATGCTTCTGAAAATACAATTTTAAGGACTTTCGTAGAATTTCATTGTCTGGATGTTCCAAATTTGGATCATTGTCTAGAACCCTCTTTGCTATATTTCTTGCATTGGTCAATAAATTTCTATCCTCAATCAAGTTCAGCAATTGGAAGCGCATGATACCACTTTGCTGTGTTCCCATCAAATCTCCAGGTCCTCTTAGACGAAGATCTGCTTCTGCAATTTGAAAGCCATCGGTCGTAGAGACCATTGTATGGATTCTTTCTTTTCCTTCTGTCGAAAGTTTATTGCCGCTCATAAGGATACAATACGATTGCTCGCCTCCTCTACCAACACGACCCCTCAATTGGTGTAGCTGACTCAAGCCAAATCTCTCAGTATTTTCGATGATCATCACAGATGCGTTTGGAACATTGACGCCAACTTCAATAACGGTGGTTGCAACCATGATCTGTGTACGTTTTTCAACAAAACGTTTCATTTCTAAATCTTTATCGGCAGGTTTGAGTCGACCATGTACCACACTGATTTGGAACTCAGGTGGTTTGAAAATATCTCTGATTTCTTCATATCCTCTTTGGAGATTTTGGAGGTCTAGGGTTTCCGATTCTTCAATGAGAGGATAGACAACATATATCTGCCGACCCTTCTCTATTTCTTCCCTCATAAACTGTATCACCTTATATCTTTTTGACTCAGTCATATGAAGTGTCTTAACCTGTTTTCTTCCTGGAGGCAATTCATCAATAACCGAAACATCCAAATCTCCATAAGCAGTCATTGCCAAAGTACGTGGAATCGGAGTTGCAGTCATAACTAAAATGTGAGGAATGTATTCGGGATTTTTACTCCACAATTTTGACCTTTGTTGTACACCAAATCTGTGTTGCTCGTCGATAACTGCAATTCCTAGTTTTTGGAAAACAACGTAATCTTCAAGAAGGGCATGAGTGCCCACTATAATATTTAGTTCTCCATTCTTTAGATAGTCTAAAACTATTTTTCTTGCCTTTCCTTTGACAGCGCCAGATAAATATCCGACACGTATGCCAGTCCCTTCTAGATATTCTTTTAGCGAATCATAATGTTGTTGTGCAAGTATCTGAGTGGGTGCAAGCATGACTGCTTGATAACCATTATCAATTGCGATGAGCATTGTCAACAAAGCAACCATTGTTTTTCCTGAGCCAACATCACCTTGTAGGAGTCTGTTCATCTGATAGCCAGTACCTACATCTGTTCTTATTTCTTTGACAACACGTTTTTGCGCATTGGTCAATTCGAAGGGTAGGTTGTTTTTGTAGAAGTTATTAAACACCTCACCAATCTCTGAAAAGCTTGGACCTTTGTATTTTAGTTTTCTTCTTTGCTTGCTAAAAAGCATGGCAAGTTGGAAGAAGAATATTTCTTCAAATTTTAATCTTGCGACGCCTGCATCAGCTTCCTCCTTATTTTTTGGTTGATGAATTTTAAGAAGGGCTTCATGTCTCGATTTTAATTTCAATTTATCGGTGAGGTATGCTGGTAAAGTTTCAGGGATATCTGATTCTTTTAGCTCGTCAAAAATTGTTGTAATTAATTTTCTACGACTATTGTTATTCATTCCCAGCTTGGTCAACTGTTCTGTGGAAGAATAGACAGCATCAAGACTTGTCTTCAAACTAGCGGATTCACCTTTGATTCTTTCCAACTCTGGATGTGCAAGAGTCTTCTTTCCTTTAAAAATGCTCAGTCTTCCATATATGATATACTCTTGGTCAGGAATAATCATTTTCTTGACCCATGATACTCCTTTAAACCAAAGGAGTTCGATATATCCAGTGTCATCTTTTGCTACTGCTGTCAGCCGTTGTTGTCTTTTACCCTTGACTTCTTTTACGGAAGTGATTTTTGCCTTGAGCAAAACTTTTTCTCCATCCCGCCCTATGTCTTTGATGGTGGTGAAATTCGTTTTATCTACATATCTGAATGGAAAAGTAAAAAGTAGATCCTCAACATTACGGATGTTGAGTTCTTGTAGGAATTTCCCCTTGGTTGGTCCAACTCCTCTTACAAATTCAATAGGTTTTTCTAATAATCTACTCATCAAAAATATTTGCCGAAAGGCGAATAACAAATATAATGATATTTAGGAGTCAGTCTACATAGCTAAAAAGCTTTCGAAATGAACCTAATAAATAAATCATTCGTTTAAATTAGCAGTATGGCAGAATCAAAAAGACAGCAACAAGTAGGTTCATTGATAAAGATGCATTTTAGTACGGTGATTATGAATGAGGGACCTAATATCATGTCTGGTGTATTGTTGACAGTGACTGATGTAAAAATGAGCTCTGACTTAGGCTTGGCTAAAATATATGTTTCGGTGTATGGGACAGAGAAAAAACTGGATGTCGTAGAGGCCTTGGAGAAGAATAACCGATTATTGCGTCAGCAACTAGGTGCTAGAATCAAACGTCATGTGCGCAGAATCCCAGAAATCAGCATCTACCTTGATGAAACTTTGGATGAAATGTATCGCTTGCGGAATGTATTTGGGCAATTACATGATCAGAATTTGATGGGAAAGGAGGAAGAGTAGATTGGATACAAGGTCTGATTTAGTTACCAAATAAATCAATTTTCAAAAATAATTTTTGCCCTAAAAGGTATGTTTGTGACAAGACCTTAGAGTCTATAGGTCTTACAGGGTCTTAAAACTTGTGTATAACTCATTGGTTAATATTAGTTTACAAATATGAATTTTTCTATTTTTGACCTTTAAATAACCATTTAAAATACAAAGCTCAATGGCTTTAGATGTATTATTAGGTCTGCAGTGGGGAGATGAGGGGAAAGGAAAAATTGTTGACTATTTAGCCCCAAATTACAACATGATAGCTCGATTCCAAGGAGGCCCAAATGCAGGGCATACTATCGTGATTGGCAAAGACAAATTTGTACTCCACACCATTCCATCAGGAATTTTTAGGGAAAACGTCGACAACCTCATAGGTAATGGTGTTGTAGTTGACCCTATCACCCTTGCAAAAGAAATAAAGGGACTCAAAGCTTCCGGGCTCAACATGGAGAATCTCAAGATTTCTTCAAAGGCACACTTGATACTACCTACACACAGATGGTTGGATGCAGCATCAGAGGCATCGAAAGGAAAGCAAAAAATTGGAAGTACGCTGAAAGGGATCGGTCCGACATATATGGACAAGACTGGCAGAAATGGATTGCGTATCGGAGATATTTCTCAAGCGGATTTCAAAGAAAAATATACGGCACTAGCTAGTAAGCACAAGCGATTGTTGTCCATCTATCCTGCTGTGGAATTTAATCACAAGGAGGAAGAGGAAAAATGGTTTGAAGCTATCGAAGCAATCAAGTGGATTCCGGTTGTAGATAGTTTGTACTATGTCAATGAAGCCTTGAAAGCAGGTCAGAATATTCTAGCTGAAGGGGCTCAGGGTTCTATGCTTGATATTGATTTTGGAACATATCCATTTGTAACATCTTCCAATACAGTAACTTCTGGAGTTTGTAATGGTCTGGGAGTAGCTCCACAACAAATTGGAAATGTAATTGGGATCACCAAGGCATATTGTACTAGAGTTGGATCAGGTCCATTTCCAACAGAGCTACATGATGAAGTTGGAGAAAAGCTAAGAACTTTTGGAAGTGAATTTGGTGCTACGACAGGAAGACCAAGAAGATGTGGATGGATCGACATTCCACAATTGAAATATACAATCATGATCAATGGTGTGACTAGCCTTTGTGTTACGAAGCTAGACATACTCAATGAGTTTGATGAGGTCAGATTGGCGAAAGAATATACAATCGATGGTCAAAAAACGGATAAGTTGCCATTCGATATGAATAGCTCTAAAATCTATGTTGATTTTGAATCAATGCATGGATGGAGAGCTGATTTGGATGGCTTGGAAAACTTTGAAGACTTGCCATCAGCTGCTCAGGAATTCTTGATGGAGTTGGAACGATTACTTGAGGTTCCTATTGATTTCATTTCGAAAGGACCAGAGAGAAAGAATCTGATTTTAAGAAACGTTATGTCTACATAGAATTTGATCTTCAGTATTTGCTGAAACGAATTTTCTTTTATTATTGTCATGAATGTCAATGGCTTCTAAAATCGATTGACTGATTCTGTTAAGATTATCCTTATCCAGTTTGCTATAAATTGGATTGGACACTTCTTGTTTGAAGAATTCATTACAATGTTTTAAATAGATTGCTGAGTTGGTATTGGGTCGATATCCATCCCTACTTATTATATCTCGTCCAATCAGGAATTGTATGTAAAATTAAAAAGGCCATAATCTTCATCATGGCCTTTTTGCATTCTTAGACTCTGGTAAGGAGTCCTTCTAAAAGCATTTATATGTTTGACTTGACAATCTGAATAGCGATTGCTAAAAGTATAATTCCGAACACTTTTCTTAAAGTTGAAATTGCTTGTGGTGATAATTTTTTTGACATCCAATCCACTGATCTTAATACTCCGAAAATAATAACAGCATTGATGAGAATACCAATCAGGATACTGTAGGTGTCATACTCTGCCTTCAATGAAATAATAGTTGTCATTGTTCCTGCTCCAGCTAATAATGGGAAAGCAAGGGGAACAATACTACCTGAACTGACACCTTCTGCATCTGGATCTTCTTTAAAAATCTTTATGTTCAGTATCATCTCTAATCCTATGAAAAACATAACCAGTGAACCTGCAATCGCAAATGAAGAAGTGTCAATTCCAAAGAGTCCTAAAATGGCTGTTCCAAAAAATAAGAATGTAACCATAATAGATGCAGAGATTAAAGTCACAACCGTCTCGTTGAACTTCAATCCTTCTTTTTTCATGCCTATAATGATAGGGACATTACCGAGCATATCGATAACTGAAAAAAGGATTACTGTAACAGATAATATTGCTGCCATATCTATAAAATTATAATTTCTTATTAAACGCAAAATTATGCTTAAAATAACAGATATGACTTATATTTAGGCTCACAAAGTCAATATTACATAATATTGACTCAAATTAAGTCAGCATTAATTTTTAATAGAAAATTTTTATGATTGATTACAAACTTGACGCTTTTGACGAAAGAATCATTAATGAATTGACACAAGACGCTAGAATTCCTATGATTCAGCTGGCAACTAAATTGAAAGTATCTAACACCTTTGTGCATCAACGGATTAAAAAATTAAAGGAGTTTGGAATCCTAGAAAATGCAACATATAGACTCAGTCCATGGTCTCTTGGATATCAATCTTCTGCCTATACTCAAATCATGTTGACCAATTCAAAACATCATAGACGAGTAGAGGAGGAGTTGGCAAAAATTCCTGAAATTGTTGAATGTGTAAACATCTCTGGTCGATATGCTTTGTTGGTGAAAATCTACGCTGTAAATAACAGAGACCTAAGAGATGTCATCTATGAGAAAATCCAACCTATCGAAGGAGTGGAAGGTACCAATACGACAATTTCATTTGAAACGGCATTCCGTAGGAATGTTCCATTATTGATTCAGGAAAAAAATTAGTTGAGAGATCTTTCTTCCTTATATTTAGAAAAAATTGTCCACTTGAATTTAATTAAAAGCATATTACTAATATTCCTTTCGATATTGATTCTTTCTTGTCAAAACGGAAATGAAAATCAAACTTCAAAGCCAACAGTTAATTCTGTGGAAGTAGAAGAAGTTGAATATGATTCCAACACTGACCCAAGAGAGGCTTGGCAAAAGCCCAATCTCATCTTGGACAAGTTGGGTGATCTTGACAATAGAGTCGTAGCTGATATTGGTGCAGGGACAGGTTATTTTTCTTTTAGGATTGTCCCTCGGGCTAAAAGGGTAATTGCCATAGAAATTAACAATGACCTCATTGCTTTGATGGAGAACTTATCTACATCACTTTCTGATAAAAACAAAGATAAGTTTGAAACAAGACTTGCAGAACCTGATGACCCTAAACTTGGAATTGAAGAGGTTGATGATATTTTGATTGTGAATGTGGTTGGTTATTTTGAAGATCGATCCGCATACTTCCGTAAATGTCACTCCGCACTCCGAAAAGCTGGAAAAATTCATATCATAGATTACAAAATTAGAAAATTACCTATAGAAGCTCCAGATTATGCTAATAGGGTGTACATCCATTTGATTGAGGAGGAACTAGAAGCTGCAGGATTTACAAATATTATTACAGATGATACCTCATTAGAATATCAATACATAGTACAGGCTACTAAAGCGCTTTAATGTAGTATTTGTCAAAACTTCAGAAGTAGGAATAGCAAATTAATTATATTTTATTTTGCAATTCTAAGCTCATGCTCGGCTCAAACTGAAAGTTTGGACTATAAGTTGATTAGACATTATAATACTGCCAATAATTATGGAATGCATTATTATTATCTAGAGACTCCTAGCCATTATGATACTTCATCATTGAGACAATTAGCAGAAAAATTTCATTTGGAAGTAAATAATGAAATTGATTTGAAATGTTTATTCATAAGGAATAATGATGAAACGTATGCGGTATTAAGACATAATCCTAAACAGCTAGAATTGGTAAGCGGGAATGATAAATTAAGGTTTTCTTATTATTTGGAGCGAGGTCAATCTGAAACTGCAAATTATGATGCGTACGATATTTGTAATCTTACTGACTCAAAATTTATTGCAGCATGGTCACCCGATATTGCAAACAATTCTCTCTATTGTCTTCATAAGAGAGGCGAAGAGAAATATGCATTTTCAAATATTGTATCAAGAGTAGTTTTTAAGGATTTAGATAGAAACTACTATTCGCAGTTTGAAAAATATGGAGATAGCTCAAAGGAGAGTTATTATTTTTATTGGTCTAAGCCTTACATGGATACTCCCTATCATACTATTTATTATGTCAATGATTTTGGTGATCTGATATTAAAAGATGAAAGAGATGACTTTATTCTTTCAGTCACTAGAAGAGTGTATTGATCATGAAGCACCTATCAACACTTATTACTTTGGCTTTAATTGCAATTTTATTGTTGAGAATACTCGATTCCAGGAATTAAAGAAGGAAGAATATTTCTCGGGTAATTCTCATAATGTAAGATTAACAAATCAGGAATTTTCTCAACTCATTGCCTACATCAAAATGTTTTAAAATTGAGTTAATTATCTAAATACCTTTTGGAAGTTTATAGCAAAGTAGCACTTTGTATCATTATAATCTTCCAAAAAAAATTAAAGATGAAGTTCAATATTACAACAAGCACATTTGTATTTCTTTTAATAAGTTTTATCTCTCAAGATTTATTTTCACAGATTGGTAGACTTGCCTTAAGTCCGAAGCAAAAAACGGAAATTAAAATAGGCTTAACTGATATAGTCATTGAGTACTCTAGACCTTCTAAACGAGAAAGAGAAATCTTCGGCGGATTGGTTCCTTATGGCGAATACTGGAGAACTGGAGCAAACAGAAGTACTACAATAAGTTTGAGCCAAGACTTTATTATCGCTGATAAAAAAGTGAAGAAAGGTAAGTACGCCATCTTTACCATACCTGGAACTAAAGAATGGGAATTTGTTTTATACAGCGATACAGACAATTGGGATGTCCCCGAAGAAATAGATGATTCTAAAATTGTAGCTAAAGTAAAAGTTCCATCTCAAGCATTAGCTTCTCCAAAGGAAGTTTTTACAATTGAAATTGTTGATTTTACAAATTATGAATTTAGTTTAAACATTGCATGGGATCAAACTATGGTTACTGTGCCTATCGGTTTGGTGACTAGGGAGATGATGGATAAAAAAATATCTAGAATTTTGACCGGCCCTAGTGATGTAGATTACTATGCAGCTGCTGAATATGAGATGGAAGCTGGGGGTGATTATCGAAAAGGATTGGAGTATATAAACAAAACCATTGATATGTTAGATGAGCCTTCATTTTGGGAGCTTAGAATTAAAGCAATTCTTCTAGCAAAACTAGGAGAGCGTAAAGAAGGGATTGAAGTTGCTCAGAAAGGATTGAGTCTCTCAAAGGAAGTAGGAAGTGATTACGGTATTCGTGAATTTAATAAGGTTCTAAAACAATTACAATAGGGTAGTAAACTTTCTAAAAAACAGAAAGCTTACTACTGTACATTTTATTTCCATCTTGAAGTTGATAGATATATATTCCATCTGTCAATCCGGAAAGATTTCTTTGTATGCTTGCGCTTCCTTTGGCAAGATCAAAGTTTTCAATTAATTGACCTGAGGTATTGTATAAGCTAAAACTTATTTCGTTTTGTAAATTTTCATATTCTATTTGTAATACTTTCTCACTTGTGAAAATCTCAACTTCTGTGTTAAGGCCAAGATCATGCGTGGCATTGGATCCTCCTGTAATAAGATCAGCGCTCACCAATCCGTTTCCTTCAGGATGTGAAAAATCGCCTGCAAAGTAGAGTTTATCTCCCAAGCTCTCTACAGCTCGTACCTGACCTCCAAAGTCAATTCCTTGAGTACCTGCATTTGCCAATCCCATAAATCCCGAGGTATAAATCATAGAAATATATTCATCTGAGACATCTATATTTCCATATACAAAAGCAAGATCATCATAACCAATAAATCCATTTATTCTTTGATCTTCGATTTCGGTATCGTCAAAACATTTGAATATATTTTGAGTCCAAAATCCTGCTGTTAAGATATGTACTCTAGGCACAATTGTATTATTATCTACTACCAAGTCACTTAAGTATAGCTTGTTATCAATGTAGGCAACCTCAAGAATTTCGTTGAATGGTTGATTCATTTGTACAATCCAGTCACTGGTCCAAAAGGCAATATTGTTGACGTCATATTGAGTTATTAGTTCGCTGTCTACTCCTGGAGCTGTTTGGTCAAACAAACCAGCTATTAAAAGTTTTTCTTCTACGTTAGTAATGACATTTACTGGGCCATTCACTGAAAATGCATTTTCTATAATTTCAGGACTGCCACCTAACCAAAATTCTTGATTATTATTCCACTTCGAGTTTTCTAAATCAATTAGATTTTTTTTGGCCAAATAAGATATGTCTTCTCCATTTATTTTTTTAAAATCACCGCCAACAAAAACTTGACTATTTCTTACATGAACTGTTTTAACGGTACCTTCCATATCACCATTTTGGAGACCAACCCATACACCATCATCCCACATGGCAATATTTTGCATGTCAGGATTATCCTCAAGATAAAAGTCACCAACAACAATCAATTTATTTGTAAACGATATATCTAGTATTTCACCAACAATAGGTGATTCTAAATCTACCCAATTTTCGCCATCAAAAGCAATTATATTTTGTGCTTCCACTCCGTCAATTTCAGAAAATTCACCTGCCATGACTATTAGGTCTTCAGCGTAATAGTTCTTTTTTATAACATTGATTTTTCCTTCTACAGGTCCGCCATTTCCAACTGGGTAAAACTGACGATATGCTGGTGGGTATCCTGGCTGAATAAGTGCTAATTCTTCAAGCCTAAATCCATGCTCATTTGCCCATTTATTTATCTGCGGATAATCTTTTGATAGTTTATCTATGAAAGCAAAATTAGATTCTTGTTGGATTAGATTCACGACTTCCTGTTTACCTGTTTGTTCCAGTAGATGCGCAACTGCACAAGTTGTCTGATGTTGATCTTTAAATATGGGATTACGCATTGGTAAAACATCATTTTTTGGAAACAATGCTCTTTCCTGATACTGCCGTAAATGTTGTATCGTTTTCTTACGATTTTCCTTCTGCACATTATTTAACTTGCTTAGATCAGCTTCTGATAAATATTCTAATACCTGAGAAAGGTGAAACTGGATTCTTTGTGTTTCATTTTCAAAACAAATCTCTTTTTGATTGAGTGTTTTACCTTCCCATTGTTGATTGACTTCAATTAGATGCTTACTCATTGATGTTTCATCCTGAGGTGTATTGCTTTGCGCAAATGAGAGAGGGGATTGAAAAATCGCAATTGCGATAAGTAGAAGCAGTGTACGCATGATGAGGTTATTTTAAATGTGACATATATTAAATTAACGTTGAGGTATTATCGAACGTTGTTAGATTACTTATAAAAATAGAACTTTCCGTTCAATAATTATAAATTAAAATATTTAAGGTGACTTAAGCTTAACTCTTTTGCTTTTCTATTAACAAGTGGAAGTATTCAATAGAGACAGATAGTTTTAATTCAATGCCAATCCCATTTTTAGGTTTGGAAAACCTTATGTATTTTGGTTTGTGATGCAGATCGTGATATTATTAGATATTTATCGATTACATTCTTCTCTTAGGAATTCAATAGCTGCGTTAATTACTGGATCACTTTTAGTTTTAAGATCCGCGTGGCTATTTACCATTTGAATATCTGGAGAAATACCTTTGCCTTCAAAATTTTCTTTGCTTTGTGAAAAGTATTGTTGGTGAGATAAGGTGGCAATCCATTTGTTTGGTAACTTGAATGGATACATATCAGAAAAGATGCCTTCAGTTGCATCGCCAATAATTGTAACATTTGGTAAATCCATCATCACTAATAAAAATACTTCGCAAGCACTTGCCGTAAAATCACTTGTTAAGATTACAATCGGTCCTGTAAATTGATACCTGCCAGCTGCAGTAAATTCTTTGTATTTCATAGCTGTGTAAGAATCTGTCCCTTTTATTCTTTCTCTTTCATAGTGACCACCTGATTTTCCTTTTGGAATAAATCTTCGAGCTAGTAAATAAGCATAATAATCTCTTCCACCCCCATTGAAGCGTAAATCAATGATAAGACCTTTCTTATTCTGAAAGGCTTCAATTGAATGATCAACCGTCCTTTTAAATTTTCCAAAAGTATGTTTCTCTGTCATTTCATCAAACCTCAGATAAGCGAAATTTTCTGATAGCCGATATTGAAATTTTGTATCTTCTGATAAATATGTTTTGATTGATTCTGAAAATCCATTTGTAGTTAATTCTTTAATAATCAGTGATTCAAATTCAATAAACTTTTTTGAGGTATTAAATTCTATGTCTAAACTAAATTCGTATGGAGCACCGCATTCGATATCATCAACCTCCTCAAATCTTGGTTGGATCATTACATGCCCATCATTCAATTCGTGAAGCATCGAACAGCAAATTTCAAGAAGTTTTATGTTTTTAGTATTCTCGTTTACTAGGCTTCGATACTTTTCATAAATATCATCCCAGTCTATTTTCTTTAATTCAAAATTTGCATAGCGAAGGTCAAATTCCTTCCAAAGTTGATCAAAATTCTTTATTGGAGAATTTATCTCATTCATTTGAGAATTTGCTAAGCTATTAAAACTTAGTAAAATTAGAATGGTGAGAAGTGATTTCATGTATTGGTTTTCTTCCTTTATTTTGTAATCCTTTTAAAGTTAAATAAATTACTCAATGAGGGGAGCAATACATATTTTAAAATTTTAGTTCAAATGATTCATAAGCTTTAGTATTGATGAAATAGAAATCCATGTAGAACTCTTTCTCAATATTTATTAAGCCCGCTTCAAATCCAATTCTTTCAAGCTACTAAGTTTATTTCCCAAATACTTTGCTATTGCATACATTCCTTCGCTTCCCTTTTTAGATTTTCTTTCTGCACCTGAATTATAGTTTGTATTAGTGTTGACATCATATACATACTTATGCCCATTAGAATCTTCTACATATTCTAGTGCTCCAACTGCAATGTCATTAGCCCTAAGAAATTCACCATATTTTTGAAGATCAGCATTAATGTAATTTTCTTGGATTACGAATTTATTTGTCGCTCCGGATTTATCAGCAGGGCAAAACACATCTTCAATATTACAAGAATCTGCAGGACACAATTGAAAGCCATTCTGTGCATCGATACTAACTGCATATAGAAATTCACCACCCACAAATTCTGCTCTGACAATTCTACCATCAGCTGGCTTTACATATTCTTGGACAAGCCAAATACCATCTAATGACTCGCCAAGATCATTATTCTCAATGGATTGAATTAAGCTTTCTTTAGAATGGAACAATTGGACGCCAGTTCCTTTTCCACCTCTATTAGGTTTTAAGATAAAAGGAAATTTATTTAATTGATCCACGGCATTTGGTAAAGACTTCAGTTGATTTGATATCACAGTTTTGGGATGTGGTATATCGTGTTCCTGTAATGAAAGATATTGTTCTGATTTTCTTAATTCTAATTGTAAAGCTCTTCGTCCATTGATAACTGTACGACCATGTCTTTCTAGCCAAGCCAATATATTGGCCGTCATTTCAGGCGCATAGCGATGCTCTCTAGTATGGGCTGAAGCGCTCATTCGGTTGTAAAAAATACCTTCAGGTGGAATAGAATTCAAGTCCAATTCTAGATCATCAATAAACCATTCTTTGTATGGGAGATTTAATTTTTCAAAGGCTGACCTCAATGGTACCAACCACTCCTCATTTTCGTGAATCACATAAATTTGTTTCATAGTATAGTTTTTTTACAAAAAAAAGGCCTTCTCACGTTAGCGAGAAGGCTCTTTTCAATAATTATATTTTCTAATAATTACGCATGCCGCTCTCTGCCAAGTAAAAGACTTGAACAACAACAGCATGTGATATTTAATTTCTTAATCATGAATAACAAACATATGCGGAGTTCAATTAGAAAGCAAGTTGGCATTCTAGAAATTTACTTTTTGTGTCAATAAAGTGACCAATTTGTTTTTGATAATTTTGAAATTATTGGGTGCCATGCATTTAGCCCCAGTGATACTTAAGCAGATATAATTATTATATATATTTTTTTAGCTCAGTAAAATCAGAAATCACCTGATCCGCATTGTCCAAGCTTTGGTCAGCAGACATTGGGTTTTTATATCCAAATACAAAAATACCAGCCCCATTTGCTGCTTCTATTCCATTGTCTGAATCCTCAATGATGATGCAATTTGATTTCGTTGTATTTGCTAGGCTTGCAGCTTTTTCAAATATTTCTGGATTTGGTTTGGACTTCGCAAGATCTGCACCACTAATTTTAGCTTTGAAATACCGATTTAAATTAAATCGCTTGAACACACGATCTATATTTGGCATGGATGAAGAAGAGGCAAGAATTAATGTTATCCCTTTATCATAAAAATATTTGATTATTTCTTCTACTCCTTTGACCAATTGTATCGTTGGATCATTTTCAAAGTAATTGACATAACGAGTGCGTTTGTCCAAAACCAATTCTTCTGGCTTTTTATCTAAATTAAAATGTGAGATTAAATTTTGAAAAACGTTTATGGTAGAAGAACCAGTAATCGATCGGTATAATTCATCAGAGACATTTAAGCCAAGTGAGTTAAATGTTTCGAAGTATGCTTTTTTGTGGAGAGTTTCGGAATCTATGATCACTCCATCCATATCGAAAATGACACATTGGGTTTTGTCTAATTCACTAATTCTATTCTTCATCAATTATTCCAGCTTAGACTTTTTAAAGGTCAATTTTGAATGTGTGTATTTGGTATATTAACTTTAATATTTATTCTGTCCAATAGTCAATCACAGTCACATCTTCAATATATGGCCCTATTAATTTTACGAATGCTTGATGGTCTGGATGGGGGAGATATTTTTCTCGACCTTCCTCTGTAAGAAACGTTACTAAAAAGCAATGTGTAAATCCTTTGTCTAATCCTTCTGGACTATTGTTGGTTCCCCATTCAAAGGAGTGAATTTCTGATATTTTGTCTTGTAAACCTGCAAACTCTTGCTCGATTTTCTTAATCATATCTTTTGTTGCGGTCTCATTAAAATTAAATAAAACGACATGTCTCAAAAGTTTTGTAGAATCAATTGTTACAGATTCATCTGTGATGATTGGTTTCTTCTCATCTTTATTTGCTACGGCACTACTGCACGAATTTAAAATAATAAAGAATGAAAAAAGTGCTAGATAAAAGGCTCTCATATACTAGTGTATTTATAAATTGGTAATTCTTGAATTTTGCCAAGAATTTTGTATTTAATAGCGCTGTAAGTAACTAATAATTTCTGGAACTCATAGATGATTTTCTTAATACTTTATAGCAGTATTCATTATTCTCTATGGATAAATTCGAATCGTGTGTGTAAGGCAATTTAATATCGATATATCCAACCCACCATCTTCTCAACCCTGCTACGCATCACTTTATAATCAACATCAAAGCCATTGATCATGATGCTAAATGTTTTCCATTCGCCGTTGATGTCTTCAAGAATTCCTGTGTAGGTGAGCACACGATTCATAGATCCAGATTTCATCCATACATGACCGCGTGCAGCTGAATTTCTAAGGACACCACGAACAGTTCCTTGCGAGCCAGCTTTTGGTATGAGGTCAGTTATGTATTCGATGCCATTTTTCTGTGCATATTGTTGAAGGAAATCGGCGAGTAGGTGGCTACTGATATTGTTTCTAGCGGAAAGACCTGAGCCATCTTCCATATTAAGTGCCTTGTAGTCAATTTTATATTTCCTCAAGACTCCTCTTATCGCTGCAATCCCATTTTGACCAGTTGCTTCTCCATTTTTGTCCTTACCCATGGCTTTTAGCATGGCTTCGCAATAAAGATTATTGCTGTCAAAATTGGCAGACCTTGCAATGTCTTTTAGATAGGGGGATTTAATTCTAGTAATTAATTTCCTTTTCGATTTTGCTTTGGGCAAATATTCTGTTTTATATCCGTTTGATTTTACTTTCAGTTCTTCTAGTTGTTTGGAAAGGAAGTATGCAGCATACAAAGGAGGGTCAGGAATCGAGCCTTTGATACTAAATGTGCTTGTCCCCTGAGGGATTGTACCCACGATCCTTTTTTCATAATTGTATGGTCCACCAAAAATGTAGGCTTGATCTCCTGTGTGAGAGCTGTCTATTGCGAGCTCATTGGAGAATTCTAATTTTGGTATTGTGGGGTAGTGATAGCTGATGGTCGGACGTCTTCCAATGACGCCTCTATCTTTAAATACGATTGTGTATTCATTTTCATTGATGTTGATTCCCCATGCTCCTGAGGCATAATAATTTCCTAGGTCATTCCATTGCCAAGATGGAGCAATTGGGAAGGCATTAAATTCTGATTCATCTGCAATGATCTCACCATCTATGCAAGTAATTCCTTTATCAGCTATTGCTTTTGCTATCCGTGGTATTAGTTTTGTAAAATCCATTTCTGCCTTAAATTTCCCTGAGGCAAAAGTTGGATCTCCTGTTCCTTCAATATAAATATTTCCTTTTAAGGTTCCATCTTTTTCAATGACGCCATCATGGGTGATGCGTGTTATAAATTGAAAAGTATCCTGAAGCAGTTCGACCGCACTAAGCGTTGTTAATAATTTTAGTGAGGAAGCTGGGATGATGGACATGTCTGGATTTATTTCTGCAAGGTGCTCACTCGAGTTATAGTCAACTACAGTGATACTAACGGAAGCATGTTTGAATTCTGATCCAAGCAAAAGTCGATCTATTTTACTCTGTAGTACATTTGAATCTTGAGAGAAAACATTTGCCGAAAGGCAGAGCAAAAATACTAGGCTACAATTCGTAACCAATGTGAAACAATGCATCACCTTGATTGACAACCGAGGCGTTATTGTGTCCAATGATGTATCCTTCATATTTAGAATTAACAGTTACCGATTTTGTACCAAAAGGATTGTAGACCATACCCAATGATTCACCAACTTTTACGAAAGTGCCAGAGGATTGAGACCAGACAAACATGCCAGAATATGGGGCACGAATCCAACTAGTCCTTTTGATATTAATTACTTTATATTCGGGATCGGGGATTTGATTGTCAAATATACCTAAATGAGTTAAAACTCTCTGTATTCCTGTAAGGCCTATAGTGATTGAATATCCATCAAGCCTGATCGATTCACCCCCTTCAAAGACTATAGAAGGGATGTTCATATCTTTACAAGTTTTTCGAAATGAGTTTTTTATCAGTGTATTTTCAATTTGAAAAGGCGCCTTAAAAACATCTGCGAGACTCTTTGAAGCAGGATAGTTTTTGGTGTACCTGATTTGCGGAAAATTATAACGTGAAGCACCTCCTGTATGAAAATCCATTGCATAATCTACAAATGGCAATATTTTTTTTGATAGGGTACGTGCCACTCTACTTGCTAGGGAGCCGACAGTACTACCGGGGAAACTTCTATTTACATCTTTGCCATCTGGAACTTCTCGACTAAAATTAATAAATCCATAAACATTCAAAAGTGGGATGGCTATAATAGTACCGGCTATTGCGCCTTCAAATTGTCCTTCGGCGATTCCTCTTCTTACAATCTCAACACCAACAACTTCATCTCCATGGATTCCTCCAAGAATCAGGACAGTTGGCCCAGCTTTTTTTCCTCGAAAAACGTGAGCACGAATACTTATTTCTGTATCAGATGGAAGACGTCCAACATTGATAGAAATCTTTTTGTATTCACCCGGTTTTATTTCTACATTCTCTATTGTGATGGTACTCGCTTGACTCATTTATGTTCTTTTATATCTGCTTCTATCATGCTGATAATTTTACTAGCAATATCATTTTTTGTAGTCGTCTCAATTCCTTCTAGACCAGGCGAGGCATTTACTTCCAAAATCATTGGACCTCTTTTTGATCTCAACATATCGACACCTGCGATTTTAAGACCCAAAATTTCTGCAGCCTTAAGTGCGATTTCTGCTTCTTTATCGGAGATGGGTTCTATGTTGGCAGTAGCGCCTCTGTGCAGATTTGATCTAAATTCTCCGGCTTTAGCTTGTCTCTTCATGGTTCCTTCAATCTGACCATTTACTATAAAGACTCTTATATCTGCTCCGCCCGCTTCTTCAATAAACTCTTGCATAAATACTTTACTCTTTGATCTTGCCAATGCCTCCATAATAGATGTTGCTTGTTTGTGAGAATCTGCTAAAACAACTCCTAGTCCATGAGTTCCATTGACCAGCTTAATAACCACTCTAGGGTCATTTAATTCCTTTAGAACATCGTCAAAGAATAATGAGTTATTTGAGATTAAAGATTTTGGAATTAGTATCCCGTTTGAAGAAAGTATTTGCATTGAAGCAATTTTATTTCTTGCATGGAGTAATGCATTTTCATCTAAGGTAGAATATACACCACTGGCTTTGAATTGTCTGATAATTTGTGCTCCATAGGAAGTGTGCGCAGCTCCAATTCTTGGAATAACAGCATCGATATTTGCTAGTTCTTGTCCATTATAAAGGATTTTTGGAGATTCAGCATCTATTATGATGTCACAGTTTACATAGTCGATTACCCTCACGTAATGGTGACGTCTTCTTGCGGCTTGAACTAGACTTTGAGTGCTGTACAGCGCAGGGTTTCTTGATAGTACGGCAATATTCATTTATGCTTATAAAGTTAACCGAAAAATTAGAATTTCAAATCTGATTTTTAGACGTGAAATCTAGTCTAAAAGGTCATAATTTATGCCAAAACTGCCATTATTAGGTCGGTAATTATTCTAATGTTGTTTTGTCGAATGCTCTTCTTATATTAAGGTTATGAATCAGCAAGTACTGGAGACTCCTATAGAGCTAAATAATAAGAAGACAATCAATGGTTGGGCATTTTTTGATTGGGCAAATTCTGTTTATTCTCTGGTTATATCTACCGCCATATTTCCGATATATTTCATTGCCTCTTCTCCCGACTTAATTAAGATTTTTGGAGTAGATTATAGTAATGAGTCTGTATATAGTTTTGTTGTTTCAGCTTCTTATTTGCTAGTGGCTTTTTTATCACCGTTCCTTTCTGGGATAGCAGATGCGGGAGGGAAACGAATGCGATTTTTAAAATTCTTTACGATTATTGGAGCAATCGGCTGTAGTGCTTTATTCTTTTATAAGGACGCAACTTTACTTTGGTTAGGCATCATTGGTTTTACCTTAGGAACCATCGGTTATGCTGGAAGCTTGGTGTTTTACAATTCCTATTTACCACAAATTGCCAGTGAAGATCAATTTGATAAGGTAAGTGCAAAAGGATATGCATACGGTTATATCGGTAGTGTCATCTTATTACTTATTATTTTAGTGATGGTCATGAAACCAGATTGGTTTGGACTTCCTGACAGCACAACTGGTTCAAGAATTGGCTTTTTATTGACTGGAATTTGGTGGTTAGGCTTTGCGCAAATTACTTTCCGTCGAATGCCAAAAGACAATAAAACTCCCTTAGAACCTGGTGTGGTAAAAAAAGGTTTTATAGAGCTGAAAATCACATTTAAAAAGGTGATGAAAGATGTGAATGTTAGAAGATTTCTTTTGTCTTTTTTGTTTTTTTCCGCGGGAGTAAATACCATTATCTATGTTGCATCTATTTTTGCGAGCGAAGAAATTGGATTTAACCAAACAGAATTAATCATCCTTATTTTAATCTTACAATTGGTGGCAGTTATAGGTGCTTACTTTTTTGCCTATGTCTCAAAAAAGCAAGGAAACAAATTTGGTCTAGCCATACAGATAATCATTTGGTTGTTATTATGTATAGCTGCTTATTTTGTGACGACGAAAACTGGATTTTACATATTGGTAGCCTTAGTAGGTATGGTGCTAGGAGGGGTACAGTCGCTTGCACGTAGTAGTTACACCAAACTATTGCAAGATGATGTGGATGATCTTACTTCTTTCTATAGTTTTTATGATGTACTCTATAAGATATCAATTGTGGGAGGAACATTCCTATATGGAATGGTTTTTCATATCACCAAAGATCTGAGATATAGCGTACTTGCGTTGGCCGCTTTGTTTTTAATTGGCTTCCTTATTTTGATGGGTGTCAATTTTGGTAACGAGAATTCTAAATAGACTTAGTCTATTCTCACACTGAAGATTATGTCATTAATATCGGTTTGATCTTGACACGCTCCATGATTACTAATTAGTTCAAATGAATCTGCAAAGGGAGGAATTTCATTTCGTTCAGTAAGAAATTGATGATGCGTGTATATATTGACTCCTTCTGAATTTTCGAAGTCAAATATAAATTCTCCTTGCCAAAAACAAGATATCGAACATGGACATCGATCATCTGTAGCAAAGAAGCTATATTCTTCTCCATTAATACAAACTAAGTCACCGTTTTGTAGTTCAGTTTCTTTACTTGATTTTAATTTTATACAATCGGGAGAATTACATGCAAAGGCACAAAAAATTAGTAAAGCGAAAGTGATCTTTTTCATGTTAGTTGTTTATAGTATAAATTCATAGCAGCCGATATCATAATTGTCATCACGTGGATTCCCTAAGATATCTTCTGTTAGAATAAATGGAATATTCATACCGGCATCTATAGGCATGGAAAATGTGTCAAGTCTAAAATCGTATTCATCCATATTGATGAATAGGGTATCTTTTGGAGGATTGTTTAGACAGTTGGTGCAAAAATTGAAAAAGTCTGAGTAATTAGGATTTTCCAAGAACTCATCAACTTGCACAAAGCAGTTTTCAAATGAGTAATTAAATTCTTCGTCGTCTACGCTGTCAAAAATAATCTCATCACTATCATTTCCAAGTACCAGGCAATTTACAAATGTTGCATTCAGATCACTCGCTGAGATAACAGAACAAGACTGGTTTTGGCATTTGTAATTGGTCATTTGGATGGCTTCATCTTGATTAGCATAATTGACAAAGGTGCAATTATTGAATTCGTAGGTCCCACCATTATCAACACCTACACTTGCTCCACCTGAATTATGGATTAAGGTATTTTGAGCATATACTTCTGCATGGCTTCCTATTATTCCTGATGCTGAGGTGTGGCTAATCTCGCATTCAAAAAGCGAAACACTGGAAGCTGAATCTGCCCGTACTCCAATCAATGATTGACTTATCGTGGTATGTCTAAACTCGTTTTGCCTTGAGCCTGAAAGATAGATTCCAAACCACTGTCCTCTCACATCATCGTATTCCTCTTCTAGTCTATCAGATAGAATAGTCACAGGTTCTTCTGCTGTACCTTGGCTAATAATATTAGCGTTAGGAAGTAAGAAAATAAGGCCTGAGGTATAAACTCCTAAAACATCATTGATAGCAACGCCACCATGTACAAATACTTCGGTACCTGCTGGTAAAATAAGCGTGATGCTATCCATTACCAGGGTGCCATATACGACATAAGGTTTTGGGTCATCCCAAATCCACGTATTTGTTCCAAGTGAAGTTGGTGTTGCATAAGCAATCTGACTGACGCTTCCGTGGCCTGTAATATAATTTGCATCTTGCCCCCAAGCTTCTAATCTTACTATGCTTGTTTTGTCGTTGATGCTTATGTCTACAATGTCTTCTAGAACGTATGGACTGATATCCAAAGGAAGGTTTGGGTTTATGGTTGCTTCCACAAAAACATAGATACTATCATTTGCTCCAATTTGCACATTCTTTGCAACGTTACCTGAGGCACCATCTACATTTAATCGAAAATGTCCAGTAAGGTCTTGTAAGGAAATTTCATCTATGATAATCGTCTCTTCCTCCTTGTTGTATATTTTAAAAAATTTGGTGGTGGTTCCTACCTCTGTGAATACTGTGTCAAAGGTCAAAGTATCGAGTGAGGTGGAAATCGTAGCATCTGTACCACTAAAAAATTTTTCTTCTCTACATGCACTGAATAATAGGGCGATGAGGCCAATTGCAATTATCCAGTTTATCATTTTGCTATTCATAAAACTCCTAACGCTTAAGGAGCACAATTTAGTTGGAAATTGCCTAATAATGTGGCAAATCAGGTATCAAATGTCCTGATGCGCTCAGTTAATCATTGAAGACAAAGAATCCATAGCCTCCAGGGTCTCGTATAATGACATTATCGACTATCCCAGTTTCATTGAAAAGTGTTAATTCCTCAGTTATTTCTATTCCGGCTTCTTTGATTTTCTCAATAATAGGAAGATTTTTACCACCGTTAAAGTAGCTCAGAGATGGATTAAAGAATAGGTGAGGACAACTATTGACTTTCATCAAACTCACAGAAAATTCATCTTTGTTTTTTAAGGTTATCCACCCTTGATCAACTGAGCCCATACTATGTTCAAATCCAAGAACACCATATAGGTCAATCGATTTTTGAATATCACTAGTTTCCAAACTTAACCCAGCAAAATTTCCAAGCGTAGAAAAGCATTCTTCTTTTTCAAATTGCATTTCAAAATTTGCTTCCATCAAATATATCCAGCAGTTACTTGGGTCAACAAATAGAACTCCATTTTCTATTGTATGTATTTTTGTCATTTTTCTTATGGGCTCAATCTCGTTTTGCCAACTATCCTTATATATTTTTATTCCCGCTCTCGCAAATTTGTTTTTGTTGATTTCAATGAGCGCTTTTCCATCGGTTACCAAGTTTTGCTTTTCTGTTGACAAGGTTTTGAAATTGAGACTTTTATAAAAATTTAAGCTCTTAGATAGATCGGGGGTAGGTGTTTGAATTATGGTGTTCATGGATGTAGGTTTTCCTTTTATGAAGATAGTAATTTTGAGACTACTAGATTTTTATCCTCCGAAGGATTTTAAATCAATAGTAGATAACCAAATTCTAATCTAAAGTTCCATTGTTGGTTGTAGTCAAACTTACGCAGCTATTATATAGTTTGGAAATCTAGTATCTCCTAAGAATGGGGTCTAAAGATCTAAGTTCTGTTGTCTTTATTATCCTAATTTTCTCTAAAAGAAATGTCTGTATTAGTACACTTACAGCCTATATTTAGAACTACATTTGAGGCTTGAAAACAAATCAAATTATTGATGTAATAATACCTGCCTACGACGAGGAAGAATCGATAGGTAAAGTTGTTGCTGATATCCCAAAAGAATTGGTGCGGGATATTATTGTTTGTAATAATGCTAGTAAGGATAATACTGCGAAAGTTGCAAGAGAGGCAGGAGCTACTGTTGTGAATCAACCGGTGCCAGGATATGGTAACGCTTGCCTGAAGGGAATCGAGCACATCAATTCAAAAGAACAAAAGCCAGATATTGTAGTTTTCTTGGATGGGGATTATTCTGATCACCCAGAAGAGATGCCAAATCTAATTTCACCAATAATCAAAGAAGGAAAAGATTTAGTTATTGGGTCTAGGGTTTTGGGGAAGTTAGAAAAAGGCGCTATGATGCCTCAGCAGATATTTGGAAATTGGTTGGCAACAAATTTGATTAAATTATTTTATTCGTATGATTTTACGGATTTGGGCCCATTTAGAGCAATCACTTATCCCAAGTTGATGGAGATCGAAATGGTAGATAAAGATTTTGGATGGACAGTTGAAATGCAAGTAAAGGCTGCAAAGCACAAATTTAAATGCATTGAAGTGCCTGTAAGTTATCGGAAAAGGATAGGAATATCGAAAGTTTCAGGTACATTGAAGGGAACGGTTCTTGCCGGACATAAAATCTTGTGGACAATCTTTAAATTGCTTTAGTAAATATGACAATTGTAGAAATTATAGGATATTTTGTTTTTGGAGTATACTTGGTTGGGTTGACCTTTATCACTATTTTTTGTTTGATGCAATTCCACCTATTACTTAAGTACAAGCTAAAAAATGTTCGTGAGATTGTCAAGCCCGAAGGAGAAGATTTTCTGCCTAAAGTTACCATACAGTTACCCATCTTTAACGAGCAATATGTTGTTGAGAGATTGATAGATAATATTTGCAAATTAGATTATCCAAAAGACAAATTGCAAATCCATATTCTAGATGACTCAACAGATGAGACAGTTCAAATTACGGCGAATAAAGTTAAAGAGTATAAGGAGCTAGGCTTTGATATTGAGCAAATTACCAGAGTAGATAGAGTAGGATATAAAGCAGGAGCACTGAAAGCAGCGATGCCAGTATGTGATTCTGATTTTGTAGCCATTTTTGATGCTGACTTTTTACCTGAGCCGGATTTCCTAAAGAAGACAATGCCCTTTTTTAAAGATGATAAAATTGGAGTTGTTCAGACAAGATGGGGTCACATCAATCAGAGTTATTCCTTGCTAACAGAGTTACAAGCTTTTCAATTGAATGTTCACTTTACGGTAGAGCAGAAGGGAAGATATAAAGGAAACTATTTATTACAATTTAATGGAACAGCTGGAGTTTGGAGAGCTAAGTGTATAGAAGAAGCTGGTGGCTGGGAAGCCGATACATTAACTGAAGATTTGGACTTGAGTTACAGAGCTCAACTAAAGGGATGGGAAATTATCTTTTTAGAAGATGTACTCGCGCCAGCAGAGTTACCTGCAGAAATGCATGGATTGAAATCTCAACAGTTTAGATGGATGAAGGGTGGAGCAGAAACGGCGAGAAAAATCTTACCTACCATATGGAAGTCAAATCTTTCATTAATGGAGAAATTTCATGCAAGCTCTCATTTGCTAAGTAGTTCTGTTTTCCTTTTCATATTTATCATTGGTGTCTTTAGTGTGCCGCTGATTTATTTTATAGGAAAGATCAATTTCAATATGAATATTTTGGCTGTCTTCATGATAAGTCTATTGTCGATAGGAATTATCTATTTTGTTGCAAACGTGCAGACTGCTTGGAAGGGAGATTCTCTGTTTAAAAAAATCATAAAGTTTATCTTTTTGTTCCCAGTATTTTTATCACTATCGATGGGTTTATCTCTTCATAACTCCATCGCAGTGTTGCAGGGATATAGAGGCAAAAAATCTGCCTTTATCAGAACCCCAAAATTCAATATTGTTTCCTTACAGGATAAATTCAACAAGGAGAAATATCGAAAAACAAAGGTTTCTTTTGGAACTATCATGGAGGGTGTTTTGTCTATCTATTTTTTGCTGGCTGTCATTGGAGCAATTTACACGGGCAATACTGAACTGATAATATATCATTTTGCTTTATCCATTGGCTTTGGTACAATCTTTTACTATTCAATAAGGCATCTACAAAATTCCTAACTTTGTGTCATGAATTGGAAGGCGCTATTGTCTGGGGTAGTATATGCAGTTTCATTTGCTGTATTGATGTTATACTGCGAACAAGATGAGTTCCAAAACATTTTTATCAACTTCTCAATCTGTTTTTTAGCTTTTGCTTATCTGATACATAATCGGAATCAGATTTCTTTGAAGTGGTTGATTGCTTTCGGGGTGGTCCTTCGTGTCTTTGTAATATTTCTTTTCCCAAATCTATCTGATGATATATATAGGTTCTTTTGGGATGGCGAACTTTGGATGCGGGGAGTACATCCATTTGATTTTACGCCAAGTCAATTGATTGCGAATGGAGCAAATACTGATGGGATAAAGGAAGTTTTCCCATTATTGAACTCCAAAGAATACTATACAATCTATCCACCAGTTTTACAATTTATATTTATTATAGCAGCAGGTATTGGCAAATCAGTTACTGGTACAGCTGCCATCATGAATCTCATATATGTGGCTGTAGATATTCTAGCTTTGCTGGGATTGGTTAAATTGTTGGATGAATTTGAAATGGATAGAAGTCTTTCAATGCTTTACTTTTTGAATCCATTGATTATAACCGAATTGATTGGCAATATTCATGCAGAAGTATTGATGGTTTGTTTTCTCATCTGGATGTCATATTTTCTATGCAAGGCAAAATATTGGCAAGCAGGAATATTGTATGGTCTGTCTATAGCTAGTAAAATTTTGCCATTCCTTATCGGTCCATTGCTACTTTTTTATTTAGTTAAAAAGAAAGGGTGGCTAGGCTTTTTTGCAACTGCTTCAATGGTTGTGTTGGTGAGTTTTTCAGTGATGTTATATGGGTCAGACATTTCTCATTTGATGGATTCGATTGACTTATACTTTAGGTCATTCGAATTTAATGCCAGCCTGTATTATATTGGTAGATGGTGGGGTTACTCCAAGGTAGGATATAATTTGATTGGATCGATTGGTCCTATGTCAGCTATCATTAGTTTGTTATTAATTTTGGCTAAATCACTTACAATATTCAAAAAGCCAGATTCAAAATCATTGCTAGCAATTATCCCATTGTTATTTTTAATCTACTTAATATTTAGTACTACCATTCATCCATGGTACTTGGCCGTACCTATTGCATTTGCAGTTTTCAATGAAAAATATTGCTTTCCGATTATCCTTTGGTCATTTGTGGTCATCTTATCATACTCTGCCTATGATACAAATCCTGTACAAGAGCATACGCTTTTTCTTTTCCTAGAATATGGTGTTTTATTCGCTGCCCTCATTTACGGAAGTGTAAAAAATCCTATCAAGCTATAGACAATTATAAAAAGCAGACATATTTGGTTAACTTAATCTGATTAAATAGACTGCTATGCAAATTGACAGAATAGAAATTATACCTATCCAGATTAAATTGACAGAACCTTTTGTTATCTCTAAAGGTCCATTGACTCATGCTAGGAATACGATTGTAAGAATATACACCAAAGATGGAAATATTGGAGTAGGCGAGTGCTGCCCTTATCGAACCATTCATGGTGAGACTCAGCAAGGAACTGTGGCAGCTGGTAAGGATTTGGCTGAGCTATTGATAGGTGAAGATGCTAGAGAAATCAGAAAGATTGTCAAAAAGATTGATAAGGCACTAGCAGGTAATGCCTCAATAAAGGCTGCATTTGATATGGCCTTGTATGATCTCAATGCGAAAGCAGTAAGCTTGCCTTTGTATAGGTATTTGCAGGGAGACAATGACAAGAAAATCTATACAGACATGACGGTGAGTTTGTTGGAGAAATCTGTCATGGCAAAGAAAGCACGTAAGTTTGTGGATGATGGTTTTCCCGTTTTGAAAGTCAAGCTAGGTACAAACGCCCTTGATGATATTGAAAGAATAATCGCCATCAGGCAGGAGATTGGAATGGATAAGGATATCCGTATCGATGCCAATCAAGGATGGAATTATTACGAAGCGATAAAAGCTTTAAATGGTATGGCTGCACTAAATGTACAACATTGTGAAGCACCATTGCCTGCGGGTGATTTTATAGGAAGAGAAAAACTGAGAGCAGAATCTCCTATTCCAATTATGGGTGATGAATCTGTATTTAGTCATCAAGATGCATATAGGAATTTGTCGATTGACGCCATTGATCTGATCAACATTAAGTTAGGAAAATCTGGTGGCATTAGTCATGCTATGAAGATTGCCTCTATTGCTCAAGCGGCTGGTGTCTATTGTCAAGTAGGATCTTTTTCTGAAACAAGATTAGGCATTACTGCGCTCACACATTTTTCTAAAGCATGGGATAACATCATTTACTATGATCTTGATAGTCCGTTGATGCAGTCAGAAGATCCTGTTGTAGGAGGAATGGTGTATCATAAGGATTGGGAAGTGACTGTAGATGAAACTCCAGGTATTGGAGCTGATTTTGATTCAGTATTTTTGGATAGGTTTGAGAGGGTAGTTGTTGGGTGATATGAAAGGCGAAAGATGAATTCCTCCCTGGATTTAATACGCTTTTTCTCTTAATATCGAAAGAACGTTTATATCCTTCACTCCTGCCATGGTCAGGAGCGGAAGTAACTTCTGACCCATGATTTTTTAATTGGCTATCCTGTTATCTGCGAAACCTAAAGTCAGTTTGATATATAAGTTTTGGACTTCTATTCCTGACGAAGAAAGGAGGCAAGAACTTAAAGCAATCCTAGATCGCGTAGAAATTCAGGCTTGCCCGCTTCTGGCGGGGAGGCACATAAAAAAAGCCCCACAAAAATGTGAGGCTTTTATTTATAACTTAAGTTGCTTAGCAATTCTTAGTATGTCCAAAGATCATGTTCGAAGTTGAAA